>CEAB01041092.1_pt1 | contig 256872 bp, 192 predicted proteins | sample 557651 | NCBI WGS metagenome assembly CEAB01 (sample SAMEA3182046, study PRJEB8094) | gut metagenome | biome: human; feature: gut; material: Stool; isolation source: human stools | place: Canada | collected 2011-11-15 | reverse complement strand
GACCTCTTCCTTACCAAGGAAGTGCTCTACCACTGAGCTATAACAGCAAAAAAAGAGCGGAAGACGGGGCTCAAACCCGCGACCCTCAGCTTGGAAGGCTAATGCTCTATCAACTGAGCTACTTCCGCAAAGACCAAAGACCTTTCAAGTCTCAAAAAGTGTGGGCAAAGATGGATTCGAACCACCGAAGTCGAAAGACAGCAGATTTACAGTCTGCCCCATTTGGCCACTCTGGTATTTGCCCAACTTATTTTTCAAAGAACAACTAGCTTCTCAGCACCTTTTCTTGAGCCTCTTGTCGGATTCGAACCAACGACCCCGAGATTACAAATCACGTGCTCTGGCCAACTGAGCTAAAGAGGCTTGTCATACCTAACTTCACAACCATTCCACCTTGGATGGTTAAGCGGCTGCAAAGTTAGATATTTATTTTAAATCTCAAAAACTTTCAGCGTTTTTTTTTATTTACCGCGCAGTTTTTCTTTATATTTTGTCAATTGCTTGGAAAGCGCATCTACGCACACATCAACCGACTCTTCAAATGTATCACTCACCTTTTCTGCAAAAAATTCTCCATTAGGCACCAACACTTTCATACTAGCCTCCTTATTCATTGCAGTTTCAGGCTTTACAACTTTTAATGACACCTCCACTTTATTTATATCGTCACAATACTTTTCTAACTTAGCAGTCTTCTTCTGGATAAAATCCTGAAGTCTTTCTGTTGCATCGAAATGAATAGCTTGAATTCTAACTTCCATAAATACCTCCTTTTTTTACGCTCTTGGATGAGCTTGTTCATAAACTTTTTTAAGTTCCTCAAAAGTCGTATGCGTATAGATTTCCGTTGTAGTCAGACTACTATGACCCAGTAATTCTTTTACCGCGCCCAACTCTGCCTCATTATTCAACATAGCAGTTGCAAAAGTATGCCTCAACACATGCGGACTTCTTTTTTTCAGCGATACCACTTTTGAAAGGTTCCGTTTCACTAAAAGATATACCTTTCCAGGATACATCCGTTTTCCGTTCTTTAAAACAAAGAACGCCCCAGCCTTTCCAGGTAACACTTCATTCCTTATCTTCAAATAAACAAACATCGCCCTTCGCAGTTCTTCACCGAAAGGAATCAACCGCTGTTTATTTCTCTTCCCTGTCACTTTTATCAGAGATGCAGAGAAATCGACATCCACGTCATTCAGCCCTATTAACTCGGAAAGCCGCATGCCTGTAGCATAAAACATTTCCAATACCATTCTATCCCGACAACCTGTAAAATCCTCCTTAAAAGGAACATCATCCAAAAGTCGGTCCATTTCACGTTCTTTCAGAAATACAGGAAGAGGTTTCTTGTTTTTCGGACCAATGATTTTCAACATCGGATCCTCCCCTATCACACCTTTCTTTAGAAGGAAACGATAAAACGATCGGAGTGAACTCAGTTTCCGATTTACAGAAGCAGATGTATATCCGTCCTCTATCAGGTTCATCACCCAACCACGAACCAAATCAGCATCTACCGTTGTAAAATCGACATTCTCATCTTTTCCCCTGATGTATTCTTCAAACTTGATCAGATCTATTCCATAACTAACTATTGTTTTCTCAGAATAGTTTCTTTCAAACCGAAGATAATCCAAAAAAGAGTCTGTCATCATAAGAAACGTCGCTTATCAATTCAGCAACGAATATATGAAAAAGAATTCAATTATTCAAAGAATGTGCGAGTTTTTAATTATTCTTCTACTTGCTGAAGTTTCTGAACATAGATAGCACGTTCTCTTTTCAGCCTGTTCAATACAGACGGCTTGTCAAACTGCTGTCTAGCTCTTAGTTCTTTTACAACACCTGTTTTCTCAAATTTTCTTTTGAACTTCTTCAGCGCTTTTTCAATGTTTTCGCCTTCTTTTACTGGTACTACAATCATTGTTTTTAATTATTAAATATGTTGTTATTAATATTTTCAGATAGTCAAATTGCGGCGCAAAATTACACATACTTTCTTTATTTACAAAACTTTCCGCAATTATTTATTTAAAATAATCTAGAAATCGTATCTTTGCTTTCCAGTACAAACCATTATAAACCTATTAAAATGAAATCGGAAATTATAAATAGAATAGTTAGTCTGCGCAATTTCATGCGTAAACACAAGCTTTCAGCCTTTATTATCCCCAGTACGGACCCCCACTCGGGAGAGTATATCCCCAAACATTGGGAAGCACGTAAATGGATATCAGGTTTCACAGGTTCGGCAGGTACAGTTGTCGTAACGCTGGATAAAGCCGGACTTTGGACAGATTCACGCTATTTTCTTCAAGCGACCGCACAATTGGAAAACACAGGCATTACTTTATTCAAAGAACGATTACCGGAAACTCCTTCCATTGTAGAGTGGTTGGGCTGTGTATTGAATTCAGAAGATAATGTGGGTATAGACGGTTGGGTTAACAGCTATCAAGAAACAAGCAACTTACAGAAAGAATTAGAAAAAAAACAGATACACTTAACCCTTACTCCCGATCCATTCAATGAATTATGGACAGACCGGCCTGCATTGCCCGACAACAAAGTTTTTATACATGAATTGAAATATGCCGGTCTCAGTTGCAAGGATAAAATCACTCAAATACAAGAAGCCACCCGTCGTAACAGTTGCACAGGCATTCTAATTTCTGCACTGGATGAAGTGGCATGGACTCTAAACTTGCGGGGAAGTGACGTACACTGCAATCCGGTTTTTGTGAGTTACCTTCTCATCACGGAATATAGTTCCACCTTATATATAATAGAGAATAAACTGTCAGATGAAGTAAAAGACTATCTAGCAGAAAACGGAGTTACAGTGAAACCTTATTCAACAATTGAAAAAGATTTAAAAGATTTTACCGGCAAACTCCTGTTGTCAGCTAGTATCAACGCAGCCATTCATGCAGCAGCCTGCACCCATTCTTTAATAGAAATAGCTCCTTCACCTGTACTTTTTTTAAAAGCGGTAAAGAATGAGACGGAAATAGAAGGCTTCCATCGCGCTATGAAACGCGACGGAATAGCCATGGTTAAATTTCTCCGCTGGCTGAAAACAGCTGTTTCTACTGGAAATGAAACCGAAATAAGTATAGATAAGAAATTATACGAATTCCGTGCCGGACAAGACTACTTCAATGGTATCAGTTTTGACACCATTGCCGGATATAAAGCTCATGGCGCTATTGTTCACTATGAAGCAAGCCCCGAAACCGATATCCCCTTAAAACCTGAAGGTATGCTGCTGCTGGACAGTGGAGCACAATATTTGGACGGAACAACTGATATTACCCGTACCATCGTTTTAGGAGCGCTCACGAAAGAAGAAAAAACGGATTACACATTAGTCTTAAAAGGATTTATCCAACTCTCAATGGCTCAATTTCCACATGGAACTTGCGGAACACAACTAGATGCGCTGGCCCGCCTCCCTATGTGGAAAGCCGGAATCAACTACCTGCATGGAACAGGCCACGGTGTAGGTTGTTTCCTGAATGTACACGAAGGTCCTCACCAATTCCGCATGAACCACATGCCAGCCTTACTTGTTCCAGGCATGACAGTAACCAACGAGCCCGGTATATATAAAGCCGGCCGTCATGGAGTACGTACGGAAAATACCATGTTAATTGTTCCGTCACAAGAGACAGAATTCGGTACTTACTATAAATTCGAACCACTTACCCTCTGCCCTATTGACAAAGAAGCCATCCTAACAGATATGCTGAGCGATGAAGAAATAACATGGTTCAACCAATATCATGAAAAAGTTTACAATTGTTTGAGCCCGGAATTGAACAACGAGGAACGCGAGTGGTTAAAAGAAGTAACATCTCCTTTAAAACGGTAGAAATTAATTATGGCACTTATAAAATCAGTAAGAGGATTCACTCCAAAAATCGGCGAAAACTGTTATTTAGCCGATAATGCCACTATTATTGGTGATGTTGTAATCGGAAAAGATTGCAGCATTTGGTTTAACGCCGTATTACGCGGCGATGTTAATGCTATCCGCATAGGCAACCGCGTAAATATCCAGGATGGCAGTGTAGTACACACACTATATCAAAAATCAGTTGTAGAAATCGGGAATGATGTTTCTGTAGGACATAATGTAACCATACATGGCGCGACTATAAAAGACGGCGCTCTGATTGGAATGGGCTCTACCGTACTAGACCACGCTGTCGTAGGTGAAGGAGCTATTGTAGCTGCTGGAGCACTAGTACTCAGTAACACCGTCATCGAACCTGGAAGCCTATGGGCAGGAGTTCCAGCCAAATTCGTCAAAAAAATTCCCGAGGCACAGAGCAAAGAGCTCAATCAGAAAATTGCCAATGGATATTTAATGTATGCTTCCTGGTTTAAGGAGGAAGAAAAATAATTCTACATATAAAGAAAAGTTAGTATTCATTTAAAATGATTGATTATGAAAAAAATTATTATTGCAGCATGCATGACGCTTTTAAGTTTTAGTTCTGTTTTTGCACAAAAAGGAAAGCAAGCTATTGGTGGTAATCTAAGTTATGGAACTGAAATAGAGAGTATTGGTCTTGGTCTGAAATATCAATATAATATTACTGATCAAATCAGAATCGAGCCATCTATGAATTACTTTTTTAAAAATGACGGACTTAGCATGTTTGACATCAATGCAAATATCCACTACCTTTTTCCCATAGCAAGCAATGTAAGTTTATATCCATTAGCAGGATTTACATACACTAACTGGCATTTGGATTTAGGAAAAGTAGGCGATTACGATGTCAGTGGAAGTGATGGAAAATTCGGAGTTAATTTAGGGGCAGGCATGGAGTTTACCTTAGATAAAAGCTGGAGTCTAAACCTCGACATTAAATACCAATTAATTAGCGATTTAGATCAAGCAGTATTCAATCTTGGCGTAGCCTATAATTTCTAATTAATAACCAGAGAAGGATAAAAGTGCTTTTAAATGCACCTTTATCCTTCTTCACCTTACAAAGAACAAACCTGCTCTACCTATTTTTACACTAACTTACAAATATGGCACACTATGAATAAAATACGACTACTCACAAAAGATGAGCTCCCAAAAGCTATCGAACTATCCTGGCAAGTTTTCACCATTACCAGCAAAGAAGATTTCAACGATGAGGGATTAGAATTTTTCAAAAGCTTTATTTATAACGAAAAATATATAGACGAAATCACATTTTACGGTAGTTTTAACAATAAAGTCCTAACAGGCATTTTAGGTATAAAAAATAATGGTAAACATATCTCCTTATTTTTTATCAAGCCTGAATATCACAGGCAAGGATTAGGGAAAACCCTTTTCCACTACGTCTTCGCCCTTCATCCTTCCATTGAAACCACGGTTAATTCTTCTACTTACGCCATTCCTTTCTACCAGAGTCTGGGATTTGCTGTCGTAGGAGAAAAACAAAATTACCACGGACTCTGCAGCACCCCCATGAGACGCTATCATGCTGTATTTGTACAAAAGCAAAAGTACACACTACGTACCTGGCAAACAGAAGACGCTCATTCATTAGTTCAAGAACTGAATAACAAAAAGATTTGGGACAATTGCCGCAATGTATTCCCCCACCCTTACAGGCTGGAACATGCAGAAACCTTTATTGACCTCATCAAGAAAAAAGAAGGTATTCATGATTTTTGTATTGAAGTCAATGGAAAAGCCGTAGGTAATATCGGATTTATACCCGGCACAGATGTGGAATGCTTCAATGCCGAAGTAGGGTATGTTATCGGAGAAAAATATTGGAACCAAGGTATTGTAACCGACGCATTACAAGAAGCCATCTACCATTACTTCACTTATACGAATACAATACGTATATTCGCACTTGTCTTTGAGCACAACTTTCCTTCCATGCGAGTATTAGAAAAGACCGGCTTCAACAAAGTCGGGATAATGACAAAATCCATTTTCAAGAATGGTCATTTCACCAATGCCCATCTTTTCGAGTTGCTTAAAAACACTTAATGTTCAAAAAATGCCAAAAGAACTTACAATGAATGTTATATTACACATATTCATCCTTTGTCCGAAAGACATAACCCCACTCCTTTCACAGTCTTTATCTGTATCCGTTCATCATCAGCAAACAGTTTTCTAAGTCGAGTAACAAAAACATCGAGACTACGTGATGCAAAAAAATCATCCTCCGTATCCCATAGTCTTGAAAGAATAACATCCCGTCTTACTAGTTCATTTTTCTTTTTACAAAGCATCTGAAGCAGTTTCGCTTCGCGTTCCGTCATTGTCTTTTGTACACACGACGAACACTTTAATACTGCATGAACAGCATCAAATGTATAATTTTCACCAATCTGATAAACCTCACTTTCATTAGCAGCTCCCATTCCCTGCTTCATTTTCAACAAGGCACCAATATGCGCATCCAGTTCTTCCGCCAAAAAAGGTTTCTTAATATAATTATTCACTCCCAGTTCATAACCTTTCACCACATCTTTAGGCGAAACTCTACCCGAGGTAAAAACAATGGGAATAAATCCATCCGTTTCCCGGATACGACGTACCATTTCATAACCATCCATAACAGGCATCTCAATGTCTGAAATAATGATATCGGGATGTTGCTCCTTCCATATCCTCAGCCCTTCCTCGCCATTGGAAGCAGTCATCACCTCGTATCCACCTATCATATCCTCCAATCCACCACGGATAATGTAACAAAGATTAGTATCATCTTCTACCAACAACAGTTTTATCATATCATCTTCCTTCTTTAAAAAACATTTATACCCTCTCCTCACTCGGCAAAAAAAGAAGAAATTCACTATACTCCCCTTCAATGCTTTCCACACACACTTTTCCACCATGCGCCTCGGCCACGCGGAAAACATAATTCAAACCCAGTCCGAAACCTGACGCACCACCTTTACGGCTGCGGTCGGCAGCCGAAGCACGTTCGTATTTCTCGAAGATACGGCTCTGATCCTTCAACGGAATACCCATGCCGTTATCTCTTACCTTTATCAAATAAAAGTTATGGTCCTGGCGCAAGGATGAAATCTGTATTTCCACCTCTTCACCTGAATATTTTATAGAATTGTCTACCAAATTACCAATAGCTTCTTTCAAGAATTCTTCATCAGCATATACCCATTCTGATTCCAAACGAAGAGAGAAATGTACAGGTTTATCTGCCTTAGCAGTATATTTCTCAATGAGGTCCTCTAACATCGGACGGAGTTGTACCTCCTCTTTCCAAAGCCTCAATTGAGCATTTTCCAATTTTGACAGCGTCAGCACCTTGTTGGTCAGTGACAATAAATGTTCACTCTCGTCCTCCAATATCTGAAAATGCTTCTCACGTTTATCCGGATAAATATCCAACTTTCCTGATTTCAACATTCGGGTCCCCATCAAGATACAGGCAAGAGGAGTCTTCATCTCATGAATCATGGCGTATGAGAAATCCTCACGCATTCTAGCTATTTTATTCTGATGGGCAATAATACGAATCTGATAAACAAGACAATAGACAATCATTGCCATCATCAAGACAGTAGCAATGAGAAGCAAGGTCATCTGTTGGAAAATAATCCAATAAGGATTAACAATAAAAGCCTGAAGATTCTCCGTGCGTTTATAATTGATAGGTTGTAATCCGGTTTTCAACAAACCATAATCCCCCACCTGTATGGAACGGGAGCTTCTAAGAATATTCCCCAGCGAATCTGTCACACAGGTTATTACCTCTGCATCCAATCCTTCGGCAGCAAGACCTGTCCGATAAATAGAATCTAAACTTGACAAAGAAACAGACAATTTATAATCCCTCTTGACAATCTCTTGCATGGAAACCTGCATATTGGACATCAACCATTGGTTCACATTTTCATCAACCCTGTCATCCTTAAAAAGATCATAATCTTCATCCAAGCTTATTCTAACCATAATGGAAGTATCTCTGTCCTTATACTTCTTTTGCAAAGAATCTTGATATACTTCCATGCGATAAAACACCTCACGCATCGTTGCATCTCTAAATACTTCATTGCTTCTGAACTGTATACTTTCCTTAGTTAGCTTATAAGTATTTACAAGCCAAACGTACTGCAAACTGATGATTGCCAACAGTCCAATACAAGCCACCCAACGAATATGTTTGATTGTCATACACTTATATCCTATCCATACTTTGTTAACGTAATGTTAACCTGCTATTAACCAGGTAAGGAAAAAAGTCTCCCTACTTTTGTTTCGTCAAAGTTAAAGAAAATATTAAAAACAAATAGATATGAAAAAGCAAAATTTTATCATCACATCGCTATTTTTATTTTGGATTATAGGAACAACCGCTGCACAAACCATTACCGGAAAGGTTATAAACATCCATGCACAAGCCATTGACGGTGCAACCGTCATCCTACAAACCATTGATTCTACTTTCGTGGACGCCGTAATCACAGATACCACCGGTTGCTTTAGGTTCAACCGGCAACCAGCATCTTATCGGCTGATTTTCCAACACATCATGTACGAAACCCTCTTATTGACAACTACAGGAGAAGACACAGGCACGATTACCCTGAAAAGTAAAGATTATGCCCTGGACGAAGTTATCGTCAAAGGGGAACGCCCTCTTGTAAAAGTGAAAGAAGGAAAATTATCGTATGATCTGTCACAACTCACCACACATAGAATCGTGAACAATGCTTATGAAATCCTTCAGCAATTACCCGGTGTACAAGAAATAAACGGCAACCTTTCATTGGCAGGCGCACACAATCTGAGCATTATTCTAAACGGAAGACCCACAACAATGAGTCACGAACAGTTAGCCATTTTATTAAAAAACACTCCGGCTTCACGTGTAGAAAAGGCAGAAGTTATGTATAGCACACCGCCGCAATATCATATAAGAGGTGCTGCCATCAACTTACTTTTGAAAGTTTATCGTCCGGAAGAAAGCGGGTTGCAAGGAGAAGTTAATGCCGGATATCTATACAATTACAGAAATGGCACACAAGGAGGAATCAGCCTACTTTACACCACTCCTAAATGGAATATAGACTTGCTATATAATACCCATTATGAACAAAACAGACAAACTACAGATACGTACTCACACCACACCTTAAAAAATAATGTATATGATATCTGTCAACACAATAACATTGACAGAAAAGGAATAACACATTATGTACGGACAGGCGCTGAATATAAATTCAATGGTAGTGCTCATATCAATTTGGCCTATACCGGTATCTTCAACCCTAACAACGATAATCATTCGTATTCCGACGGGAACATCACAACCGCAGACAATCGGACAAAAAAGGAGGCTCAAATGCACAATCTCGCTTTAGATTATCTCTCTGGCTTCGGTATGAAAGCTGGAATAAATTATACCTCCTACCATTCCGAAAGTCATCAGCAATTCACCAACAAAGACAACAAAAAACAAACAAGCGAATTTCATACGACTAGCGGACAAATAATAGACCGCTGGAAAATATACGTAGACCAGTCACACACACTACCACGAGAGTGGACCTTGAATTATGGCACCTCTTTGACTTATGCCAGTGACCATAATACTCAGTTCTATCATACCCAAAACGGAACAGATATGAGCGAACTTAACACAGACAATCGTTATAACGAATATACATATGACTTCTATGTCGGATTCAGCAAAAATATGGGAGAACGTTTGTCTTTCAGCGCATCCATAACCGGAGAATACTACAAAACGGCCCGTTATCATGCATGGGCGGCTTATCCTACAGCCGAATTAACATACGTAATGACCCCAGCGCATATTTTACAACTTGCATTCACTTCAGATAAAACCTATCCCAGCTACTGGGATCTGAGCGAAAGTACCGGCTATATAAGTGGTTATGAAGAAGTACAAGGCAATCCAATGTTAAAGCCATCCACCGACTATTCCGTAAATCTGAATTATATTTTAAAGAACAAGTATATCTTCAGCCTAGCTTATGACTATGAGCCCGATTTATTTCAGCAACTGGCTTATCAGAGTACGGAACGCCTGACATTGATTTACAAGACCCTGAACTGGGATTATCAGCAAAGTTTTTCAGCCACTGCCATCATTCCCTTCAAAATAGGCCATTGGCTGGACAGCCGTGCCACACTACAAGCAGAATACAGGCAGGCGAAATGTGATAAATTCTTCGACCTTTCTTTCAACCACAGCAAATGGATTGGATTGGGAATGTTACAGAATAACCTAACGCTGTCTACCCAACCGGACATACGCATGGAACTGACCGGACTTTATTTAAGCCCATCCATTCAGGGAAATTATGATTTAAGCAATGTATGGGCCATCCATGCCGGGTTGCGATGGAATTTTGCCAACCAAAAGGCGAGTCTTCAACTGAAAGCCACTGATCTGTTCAATTCAATGCAAGGAGATATAGATGTAACACTGCGCAATAAAGGGCAGTATATGGACATGCACATCAACAGTTATTCACGCAACGTAACTTTATCCTTTACTTACAAGTTCGGAGGCTATAAAGAAAAACAGCATAAACCAATAGACACTTCCCGATTCAAATAAAGCATCATCAATAGTATCATAACACAGTAATAAGGGGCAGATTCGTACATCCGCCCCTCATTCGATTATTTCATAACAGAAAGTATCTTACTATATTCAGACTGATTATTCAATGTCTCAATAGCTTTTTTCAGATCAGGATCATCTTTCAAGCGTTGCAGTATCGCGCCACGTTGGAAATAGTAACGTTTCAAAATCTCCTGAGCAATAGCATCTTTTATCTCTTTCGAGAACCTGTCCAACTCATGATCCAAATTATGCGTCAATTTCGTTTCCAAAGCGGCAAACTCTTCTTTTGCCCCATCCATATATCCTTCAAACTCTGCTATTTCTTTCAAGTTCTTCAGCATCTTCTCACTTTGCCGATCATAAGTAAACTTACGCTTATGTAACATCTTCTTAAAATCAACATAGTCAGCATCTGTTATTGTAAAGTCTTTCACTTCCCCTACCTGAGAATGCTTGATACAATATTGGGTAGCATAATCAAAAATCATATCATCATTAAGCAGATAAAACATAATGTTTGGGAAATTTTCAACTTTCACCTCCACATCCGGACGAATACCGCCACCATCACGCACTTCACGTCCGGCTGCTGTATGGAATACATTGGTCAGGCTGTCCGGAGTACGGGCCACAGACCCGTCAGCATTACGTTTAGCATAATCAATAGCTTGAATGCATCGTCCGCTGGGAATATAATATTTTGCAGTAGTTACTTTCATGCTACTGTTATAAGGCAATTCACGAGGAACCTGTACCAACCCTTTACCATACGTACGGCTTCCTACCACAATAGCCCGGTCAAGGTCCTGCAAGGAACCTGAAACAATCTCGGATGCCGAAGCTGTAGAACCGTCCACTAGCACAGCCAGCGGAATTTCTGTATCTACCGGTTCATTCGTTGTTTTGTAAGTGGTACCAGCTTGTTTAATCTTGCCTTTTGTTACCACAATTTCTTTCCCTTTCGGTACAAAGAAATTCACCACATTCACCGCTTCCCCCAACAAACCACCACCATTGCCACGCAAATCGAGAACAATAGATTTAGCACCTTGCTGTTTCAATTCTATCAATGCCTTCTTTATATCTTTTGAACAATTCTCTATAGCAAAAGTACTGATAACGATATATCCCACATTATTGTCTACTATTCCATAATAAGGTACAGGGTTTGTACGGATGGTAGAACGGGTTATTTTAAATTCCATTGGCACGTAAGTACTATCAGAAGTAGGTCTCTCAACTTTCAACACACAAGTTGTTCCCGGCTCACCACGCAAATTATCACTGACATACGAGGTCAGATCATTGGGAATTCTGTCTCCCTGGAGCATATCTTTTCCATTGATCTCCATGATGATATCACCAGCCTTCAATCCTATTTCGGCTGCAGGGCTTCCTTCGGAAGGTTCAATAATAGCCACACGCTTTCGGGGAGTATAATAACGTATTACCGATCCGATACCGCCAAACTTTCCGCTAGTCATTTCCTTTAGTGTATTATCTTCTTCAGGATAATACTCCGTGTAAGGGTCGGTCTGCGCCAACATAGCATCAATACCATATTTTATCACTTTCTCAGGATCAATAGTATCAACATAAAACATATCCAATTCCTTGAATATCGCATTGAAGATATCCAAGTTTTTTGCTATTTGGAAATTACGGTCATCACCTTTATTAAAACTAAACAAAGCGCCACCTGCCAGGCCCACGCAAATCATTAACAATATTTTCTTACTATTCCACTTCATCACTTTATGTATTTGTGAACCGCAAATTAATACATTATTCTATTCAAGCCTGTAGAAGGACCTCTATATTTAACTTTATTTCGTCCCATTTTTTCTTTGATAAGGTTGTACCCACCACTTGTATCACATTGGATGCTAAAATAGAACCTATAATGGAACACTTCTCCAAAGAATAACCACAAGTCAGCCCATACAGAAAACCTGCTGCATAATAATCTCCCGCACCAGTGGTATCCACGAGCTTTTTTACCGGAGGTACCTCTAGTTTGATGCATTCCGTACCTTTCTTTATACATGAACCTTGGGCACCTAGTTTTACTATTACAACACTGCATTTAGAAGCAATTTCATTAATAGCCCCCCAAGCATCCTTGCCTGTATAAGCCTTTGCCTCTTCCTCATTAGCAAAAACAATATCCACGTATTTAGTTATCAAAATATCGAAGAATTCCAGGTCCCCTTCCACAATATTATAACTGGCCATATCCAAACAGATCTGCAATCCAGCCTCTTTGCCTAATTGCATAGCACGAAGAATCAATTCGTGATCCTGTACCAAGTATCCTTCTATATATAGATATGCATATCCCTTAAACATATCCAACGTCAGATTTTCGGCTTTCATAGTGGCAGCAGCTCCCAAATAAGTGCCAAAAGTACGTTCTCCATCCGGTGAAATGAAAGTAGAAGCCACTCCTGTAGGTAAATCACCGGCAAGTAATTTCATGTCAATTCCCTGCTTCAAACCATTTTTTTTAAAATATTGCCCAAAATCATCGTTTCCTATCTTTCCGATAAATCCCGGATGTGCCCCTAGATTAGCTAATGCCAAGACTGTATTTCCCACACTTCCCCCTGTAGCTTTATGCGTTTTCATATCAGAGAATTTACCACTGATTTTCAGAAATTTATCTTCATTTATAAGTTGCATACTTCCTTTGGGCAAACTCATCTCATCTAGTAGCGAATCATCTTGCAAAGTAACAAGAACGTCAACCAATGCATTGCCCATTCCAATTATTTTATCCATTTATCTAAAATTTTTCTGCAAAGATATTGCATATTTCGGAAAAACCTATTATCTTTGCACCGCATTTGAGAGAAAAACCTTCTTCGTTAGCTCAGTCGGTTAGAGCATCTGACTGTTAATCAGAGGGTCCTTGGTTCAAGTCCAAGACGAAGAGCACTTTTAAAGTCAAATGCAATTTTCTTCGTTAGCTCAGTCGGTTAGAGCATCTGACTGTTAATCAGAGGGTCCTTGGTTCAAGTCCAAGACGAAGAGCACAAAGGTTCGCAGATAGCGAGCCTTTTTTATTACTATATATAATAAAAGCCTTCATCACATTCTTTTGTAATTCCATTGTAATCTCCACCCGCCATTTTACTTATATTACCCTCAAAAACAAGATTTCCATTCAAATGTTTTGGAACTATCTTACTATTATTTACATTTGTTGGGAAACAAGTACTGATATGAAAACGCACATCATAGCACTTTTTCTACTTATAGGAGGAGCATTGAATTTATTTGGAGAAAACTTACATAACTTTTTCAACCGATATAATTTCAGCTTTATTACAGAAGATACTGGGTTACCCCATAACTTTATCAATGATATTTACAAAGACACTCAAGGATATATCTGGGTAGCTACTAATAATGGAATAGGACGGTATAACGGCTATCAATTTATTCATTATAATTCCCAGTCCCACTCCATTCGCTTGAAAAACGACTACGTGCATAAAGTCTGTGAGGATAAGTTTCAACGACTCTGGATAGGGTCGGAAGAAGGAATAGACCTCATTGACTTGAAACATTATACACAGATAGACACGGACAAAGAACTGCCTGCCGAATTGAAATCTCTAGCAAGTAACTACATTGCATCCATCTATCGGGACAAGCAGAATAATTTGTGGATATCGACAGACAAGAATCTATGGTATCTGGAACTAGGCGTAGACGGGCAAATAAAAGATTACTATAAACTGAAAAAAGATACAGAATCCCCCATCCACGCTGTTATTGACCTGCAAGAATACATCTGTGCAGGCATAGATAATCATGTATGCCGTATTGAAAAAGGGAGCAACCACTTACTGAAAACCAGCATGGTATCGGAGCTGCTGAAACCCTTCTCAGAAGACTGGAGAATTCTCTGCATGGAAACTGACGGGGAATTGTTATGGATAGGAACCAATCGCGGACTCTTCAAGTATAACCATACCCAGCAGAGTTTGAACCGGTACCGTTACTCCAATCATCGCCCCGGAATGCTAAGTCAAGCCTATATAACCGGAGTTAAACTGACTAGCAAAGGAGATGTCATCGTTTCCACTCTGAACGGACTCAATGTATACAATCGGGATACCGATACTTTTACTTATATCCGCCAAAACAATGAAATGCCTGACAAATCGTTGAACTGTAATTTCATCAACTGCCTGCTGACCGACAATGAGAATATCTGGGTAGGGACTGAGATAGGAGGAATCAATTTATTGACTCCCAATTGTCTGCAAACGTATGTGTGGCAATACAACTATCTGCGAGAAACCTCTCTTTCCCCCAATCCGGTCAATGCCATCAGCGAAGACAAAGACGGAAATCTATGGGTAGGAACAGTAGAGGGAGGACTCAACAAAAAGAGCAAAGGCAGCGATGAGTTCATCCATTATACTTTTGACCAGAATAATCCCACTTCCATTAGTAACAACTCCATCCGTGGCATTCTCATTGATTCCGAAAATCATTTATGGGCATATACTTGGGGGGTCGGAATCAATGAACTAAATCTAAATATACCCCATAACCAAACTTTCCAACGCCATATCCGGGAAGACTCCATAGGATTGGAGGGAGATTTTCTAAGCAGCGCCTGTGAAGACACCATGAACAATGGTTTATGGTTTGGTACTACCAGAGGGCTTCATTTCTACCATAAAAAGACCAAGCGTTTCACCCGGGTCTTGTTTGACCGTTCCGACAATGAATTCGATGCGGTAGGGTCCATCATTATCGACCGCAAGAAACGTCTTTGGATGGGAACATCTGAAGGAGTTTTCATTATGGATTTATACTCGTTCTCCATTTCCTCCACACAATTCAGCTATACCTATTTAAAACATAAACTGACGGAACCCACTTCATTGCAATTAGAAAAAATAAACTGTATCATAGAAGATCATAATGGTACCATCTGGCTGGGAGCAAATGGAAACGGACTATATCAACTAGCGGAAGAAAATGGAACACAGTTCACATTTCATAACTACACCCGCAAGGATGGGTTACCCAATAATACCATTATAGGTATTGTGGAAGATAAAACGGGACATCTGTGGATGTCCACCAACCACGGCATCGCCCAACTGGATACACAAACCATGACTTTCACCAATTATACAAAAGAAGACGGACTGCCCAATAATCAGTTTTATTGGAACGCATCTTATTATTCTCCCCAAAATAATCTGTTATATTTCGGTACTATAAACGGATTAGTCGCTTTCACCCCCGATATAGCCAAGATAAAAAAGCAGGATGCCAAAGTCAAACTGACCTCAATCAGTGTCGCCGGTACCATGGTCTATCCTCCAGCAGACGGAAAAACTCCCTGCGCGGTAACAAATTTACATACCATCCGTCTGCACGAAAAAGATCATGGTTTTTCCATCGAGTTTTCCACCTTAAACTATGGAAACTGTAACCGAGTGAAATATGCCTACCGCTTGAAAAATTATGAGAATGAATGGACAGAAACCCTTCCTGGCGAACATACTGCTAGATACAATTTCATTCCCTCCGGAAAATATGTGTTCCAAGTCCGTGCCACAGACGAGAAAGGACATTGGTCTGATAAAATAACGGAAGTCAAAGTAACCATCACTCCTTATTTCTATAAATCCTGGTGGTTCTATTTATTGCTTGCCATTCTGATCACCGTAGGCAGCTATTATTTTTATCAATGGAAAATAAGTCTGTACCGTCAACAGAAAAAACAACTGGAAAAAGAAGTAGCCCAACGCACCCATGAGTTAGAGTTACAAAATAAACAACTAGAAATAATGGCACGACACGTCGAGGAGGTAACGGAAGAAAAAATTGCTTTCTTCACCAATATCACTCATGAATTCCGGACACCAGTCACTTTAATCAACGGTCCCATCCAACGCGCCCTTGACGAAAGCCATGAGCCGGAAGTAAAGAAACAGCTACAAATAGCTGAACGGAATTCCAATTATCTGCTATCACTAGTCAATGAATTAATGGACTTCAGAAAGTTAGATGCAGACAAAGTTGTATTAAATAAGACAAACGAAAACTTTATCCGCCTTATACAAAATATATTAATGCCTTTCGAAGTATTTGCCCATGAACGGAACATAAACATCATCACCTACTTCCGGCTCTGTACCCCGTTTTGGATATTTGATGTTGAATATATGCGCAAAGCCATTATTAATCTGATATCCAATGCTGTTAAATTCACTCCCGATTATGGAAAAATAAGTTTGTATGTGGCTTCCCTTACCGACAAAGACAACCATACCTGGCTGTTCATAGATATAAAAGATACAGGTAATGGTATCGTACCCGAAGATATAGAACGTATTTTCGAACGCTTCTACCAATCCAAAAAGAGCATCAAATATCCCGTTTATGGACAAAGCAGCACAGGAATCGGACTATTCTTATGTAAGAAAATCATTTCTCTACACGGAGGCAACATCTATGCAGGAAACAATCCCAAGCAAGGAGCTTTCTTCAGAATACTATTACCTTTGGAAAAAGGTATCCCCCAAGCCGAATCAGAAAAAGAAAAATATGAGCAGAATGAACACCCACTTTCCATTCCTGCCAATGGAAACGAGAAAAAGGAAACCATCCTCATTGTTGAAGATAATGCAGATATGCGTACTTATATTTGTTCCATTCTCAAAAACAATTATCAATTAAAAGAAGCACAGAACGGTGCAGAAGCTCTTTACTTGATTCAAAGAGAAACGATTGATTTGATTGTCAGCGACCTGATGATGCCCGTCATGGACGGGAATGAATTATCCCGCCAGGTAAAAGCTAATCTGGCTACTTCCCACATCCCCTTTCTCATGCTCACTGCCCTCCGGTCCGAAGCCCAAGAAAGAATCAGCTACGAAATAGGAGTAGATGAATATCTGTGCAAACCATTTGATGAGGTTATTCTAAAATTACGTATCCGAAATATACTTGCCTTACGCCAGAAATACAAATCCATGTTCTCCACTAGTATGAATTGTGAAACATTGAATATAAACGCTAGTTCCAAAGACAACACATTTATGACATCGGCAATCAATTTAATGAAAGAACATTATGCCGACTCGGATTATAACTTAGAGCGCTTTATCCGCGATATGGGATACAGCAAAACATTAGTCAATCAGAAATTACAATCCTTAACAGGGCAATCCATTGGCCAATTTATGAGAAACTACCGATTAAATGTGGCAAAAGAGACTTTAACCAAAGTCGAATGCAACATTTCTATTGCAGAAATCGCATATGCTGTAGGTTTTAACGACCCCAAATATTTCACAAAATGCTTCAAAGAGCTGTTTGGAGTACTTCCAAGCGAATATTTTGGAAGAAAATAGTTCACTTTACTATTTTACTCCATTTGTGCACCATATTCTCCTATAGAAAGCTTTGTTTCCCTTACATTTGTAAAAAACAGAAATGCAAATGTATATGAAAAACATATTCTTATTATTGAGCTGGCTGATACTACTCCCCTCCGGTATACTGGCAAACCCTATCAAGGGAATGCTGGAAAGGATAGACAAGGGAGCATCGAACAAGTTCGTAGTCGAACTACACAAAAGCCCGAACGACTTTTTCGAGTTAGACCGGAAAGGCGACAAGGTAGTGATACGAGGTAACACCTATATTAATATAGCAACCGGCATCAACTGGTACTTAAAGTATCATGCCGGAATCCATCTGTCATGGAACGGTATGCATGCCTCACTACCCGATGTTCTTCCTCCCGTCCTCCGTAAGGAACGCCACGAAACAAACCTAGCCCTGCGTTATGACTTCAATTACTGCACCTACTCTTACTCCATGGCATTCTGGGACTGGAAACGTTGGGAAAAGGAACTGGACTGGATGGCACTACACGGAATCAACCTGCCGCTCGCTGCCGTAGGACATGAATGTGTATGGCGTAACCTATTACTCCGGTTGGGGTTTTCCAAACAGCAAATCAATAATTTTATTGCCGGTCCGGCATTCCTTGCCTGGTGGGAAATGAACAATCTGGAAGGATGGGGAGGCCCTAATCCCGACAGTTGGTATGAACAACAAGAAGCCTTGCAAAAAAAGATATTGCAACGAATGAAAGAATGGGGAATGCACCCCGTACTGCCCGGTTATTCAGGTATGATCCCCTCCAAGCTGGATTTGGGAAAGCGTATTGATAGTGGAAAAGAAAAGAAAACAGCAAGCGACACTTCCTCGGAATCCGCCCAAAGCACCCTCAACAAATGGAACGGATTCGACCGACCGGGAATCTTACTGCCCGACGATCCCAAGTTTACCCAGATTGCCAACCTTTTTTACGAAGAGACCGAAAAGCTGTATGGAACAAGTGACTACTACTCCATCGATCCTTTTCATGAAGCCAAAAGCTTGCCTGCCGGACTAGACTTCGGCAAAGCCGGCAGGGCTATTATGGATGCAATGAAGAAGGCTAACCCCAAAGCTGTGTGGGTGGTACAAGGATGGACAGAAAACCCACGTCCGGAAATGATGAAAGCGCTGAATCCCGGCGATCTGCTTATCCTTGATTTATTTAGCGAATGTCGTCCCATGTGGGGCATTCCCTCTATATGGAAACGAGACAAAGGATACGAAGAACACAACTGGTTGTTCTGCCTGTTGGAGAATTTCGGGGGGAACGTGGGCTTGCATGGAAGGATGGACCAGCTTCTTCACAATTTCTACCTGACCAAGAACAATCCACTGGCCGCTCAGCTAAAAGGCATCGGTCTGACGATGGAAGGCATTGAAAATAATCCCGTTATGTTCGAACTGATGTGCGAACTTCCTTGGCGTGCAGAAAAGTTTACCAAAGAAGAATGGATCAAACAATACATCCGCGCACGCTATGGCACAGACGATGAATCTATCCGGCAAGCTTGGCAGATCCTGGCAAACGGTATCTATAACTGTCCGGCAGGCAACAACCAACAAGGTCCTCACGAAAGTATCTTTTGTGGGCGTCCATCGCTGAATAATTTCCAAGCATCCAGCTGGAGCAAAATGTGCAACTATTACGATCCCACTACCACAACAGAAGCCGCACGGTTGATGGTGAGCGTGGCAGACAAATATCGCGGTAATAACAACTTTGAATATGACCTGGTGGACATCACCCGACAAGCCATTGCCGACCGTGCCCGAATAGTGTACAATTACGCTGTTGCCGACTTTAAAAGCTTCGACAAAAAAAATTATGCCACACACACCCGACAGTTCCTGGAACTGTTAATGATGCAAGACAAGCTGCTGGGCACACGCAAGGAATTCAAAGTCGGAAACTGGATTCAACAAGCGCGCAATCTGGGAATCACATCTGAAGAGAAAGACCTCTACGAATGGAACGCCCGCGTACAAATCACCACATGGGGAAACCGCTACTGCGCCGACATCGGCAAATTACGAGATTATGCCCATAAGGAGTGGAACGGGCTGCTGCGCGACTTTTATTACAAACGTTGGGAAAAATACTGGCAAGTACTGCAAGACCAACTGGATGGCAAACTTCCTGTACTGCCAGTAGGTAATTCATCAACCCCCACTGCCGATAATCCAGCCATGACCATAGATTGGTATGCCCTGGAAGAACCATGGACACTGGCAAAGAACATCTATGCGGCATCTGCCGAAGGTGATTGTATAGAAGTAGCGAAAGAGGCTATAACATTGATAAACAATTGATAGTAAGATGAAAAAGGAAGAGCTCAATACAGAAACCGCACAGCAGGCACCGCCCATTAAAAAGAGGCTTTTGTCACTCGATGCACTCAGGGGCATCACTGTAGCAGGGATGATTCTGGTCAACAATGCAGGAGGCAAAGTGTCGTATGCACCTTTGCAACATTCTGCATGGAACGGACTGACACTTTGTGACTTGGTTTTTCCTTTCTTTCTGTTCATCATGGGTATTTCAACATATATTTCATTAAACAAATTCAATTTCAACGTTTCCCTACAAGTGGTAACCAAGATATTGAAACGCACATTTCTTATTCTATGCATCGGATGGGCAATCGGTTGGTTTGACCATGTATGTGAAGGTGACTTCCTGCCTTTTGTCCATCTGCGCATTCCCGGGGTACTGCAACGCATTGCTTTATGTTACTGTGTTATTTCTTTTACAGCCCTATTTATGAATCATAAGTTCATCCCCGCATTAACCTTTATCTTACTAGTAAGTTACACTGTCATATTATGCATGGGGAACGGTTATGCCTGCGATGAAAGCAATATTTTATCCATTATTGACAGGCAACTTTTCGGCGAAGCGCATCTCTATCAAAAGAGCCCGATTGATCCGGAAGGATTTGTAAGCACTCTCTCTGCTATCGCCCACACTTGTATCGGTTTTTCATATGGAAAATGGATAATACAAAGCCATCAGACAGAAAACAAAGTACTCCGTTTGTTCTTGACCGGATTCATTCTGATAAGTATCGGCTATTTATTGGCAGATGCGCTGCCTTTAAATAAAAGAATATGGTCTCCTACTTTTGTTTTGGTGACCTGCGGAGCGGCTTCCATGTCACTTGCCACACTAATGTATTATATAGACATAAGGAATAAACAAAAATGGTGCCGCTTCTTCATCATCTTCGGCGTCAACCCCCTATTCCTCTATGTATTGAGCGAAGTACTTGCCATTATGATGGGAAGTACCGGATGGAAAGCGGCAGCCTATGCAGCCATTCATTCAGGAATAACCGACGCCTACCTTGCCTCAGCCGTCTACGCCCTCGTTTTCACTCTGTTTTTGGGGGGTATCGGTTATCCACTATATCTTAAGAAAATATACATCAAACTGTAACAACAGATTCACAATATATAGAGAACTATACAGTATTAAACAAGAACATATTAATCAAAACCAAAATTAAATTCTATGCTAAACGTACAATCTCTAACCCAAAGGACATTTGCACAGATAGTAGTCTTTGCATTACTCCTATTAAACAGTACACTGGCATTTGCTCAAAATCAAGTTAACGGTATTGTCACAGACAAAACCGGAGAACCCCTTATCGGAGTGAATGTAGTCGAAAAAGGTACTACCAACGGTGTTATCACTGACTTTAACGGACAGTTTACACTGAATGTAGCACAAGGAAAGACACTCGTATTCTCTTACGTGGGTTACACTACCCAGGAAATTACAGTAAAAGGATCTTCTTTGAAGATTATTATGGAAGAAGATTCTAAAACATTAGATGAAGTTGTGGTAGTAGGTTATGGCAGCATGAGTCGTAAGGATGTAACCAGCTCCATTACCACTGTGAAAGCAGACAAACTGAATGTAGGAGTTTATTCTGACCCTGGACAGTTGCTGCAAGGTAAAGTCCCTGGTTTGACGGTAGTACAAAGCAGCGATCCGACTTCTGGTACTGCTTCTATCTCTTTACGTGGGGCTTCTTCTCTGCGTACCGGTGCGGCAATGGAACCTTATTATGTTATTGACGGTATTCCCGGTATGTCATTAAGTCTGATTGCTCCCGAAGATATTGAAAGCATTGACGTACTTCGTGACGCTTCTGCAACGGCTATTTATGGCTCCAAGGCTGCTAACGGTGTAATCTTGATTACCACCAAAAAAGGTAGTAAAAGTGAGCACACTTCTGTAAACTACAGCGCATATCTTGCATTTGACAACATTGCCAAGCGTTTAGATATGATGACTGCCGACGAACTCCGCACCTATGCCAAGGAAAATAACATCACTCTTCCGAATGACAAAGGAGCAAACACCAATTGGAACGATGAAGTACTGCGCACAGCAATCAGTCATAACCATAACGTTTCTATCAATGGCGGTTCAGAAAAGACTCAATACAGTGCCAGCATGAGTTATCAAAACAAACAAGGTATCGTACGTGGTACAGATTTCGAGCGTTTCGGCGGCCGCGCATTTTTGCAAACCAAAGCACTGAATGATCGGCTCACCTTAGCCTTTAACGTGAATGCCGCACAATCAAAAGGTACCACCGTTGATTCCGCCAAAGATGGCCAATCCGTATTCGACGCCATGAATTATTATTCTCCACTAGTTCCTGTCACCAACGCAGACGGTTCTTGGTATAGCGACAAAACTATCTCCCAAAACTTCAATCCTGTATCCATGATCAATGAAGATACTTTTGAAAACAACAAGAAACTCCTTCAAGGAACAGCCAAAGGTACTTTAGATATCACTAAGGACTTAAAATGGAACTTAAGTCTTTCCTATCAAGACGAACAATATATATGGAACGAATACCATACCAGCAAATCCCAATATAACACCCGAAATGGCGAAGCTAAACGTATTGCAACAGAAAACAAGAAAAAAATTCTTGAAACATACATAAACTATGATCATACATTCGCCAATATCCACAAACTGGGCCTGATGGCCGGTTACTCATGGGAACAGAATGACGACAATGACAGTTTCGGTCTGAATGTCTACGACTTCTACAACGATAACACCACTTTCTATAATCTGAATCTTGCCAATAAAATGGACTGGCAGAATGGCGGTATCACCAGCAATAATAACGGTCATTTGGAAACCTTACGTATGATCTCATTTTATGGACGTATCAACTACTCCTTTAACAGCAAATACCTGCTTCAAGCAACAATTCGTCGTGACGGCTCCTCCGCTTTTGGAAAAAACAACCGTTGGGGAACTTTCCCATCCGCATCGTTGGCATGGCGTATGAGCGAAGAAAAATTTATCAAAGATTTAAATGTTTTCGACGACTTGAAGTTCCGTGTCGGTTATGGTGTTAGTGGTAATTCACTCGGGTTCGGAGCTTATTCGGCTATCCAGACTTACAGTACTTCCGGTTGGTTCAACTATACAAATGCCAATGGCACACAGAACAGCTACCATACCTTGGCAGCCGCCTCAAATGCCAATCCAGATCTGAAATGGGAGCGTACAGCCATGTTGAACATCGGGCTGGACTTCAGCTTCTTTGGAGGCAGATTAGGAGGAACTATCGAATACTATGACAAACGTACCAGCGACCTGATATACACTTACGAGGTTTCCACAAACCGCTATCCTTTCGGAACCATGCCGGCTAATGTGGGGGATATCAGCAATAAAGGTATTGAATTTACCATTAATGCCACTCCTATACAAACAAAAAATTTCTCCTGGCAAACCAGTCTGAACTTATCTCATAATAAAAATAACGTAGAAAGTATATCCAATAGCGAATATTCCGTAGATTATATCCGTGCAGCCGATCCTGAAATCACAGGTTATTCTTCAAATGCAGATGTACAACGCATCATGGAAGGGCATCCTATCGGTACTTTCTACACCTACGAATGGGCTGGCTACAATGACCAAGGAGTATCCGTATTTTATGTACACGATCCGGAAACGGGTGAACGTACAGGCGAAACGACCACAGATCCTGAAACAGACAGAGACCGTACTATTATCGGTTGCGCACAACCTGACTTAAATTTAGGCTGGAGCAATAACTTCCAATACAAGAACTGGAATCTCGATTTATTCTTTACTGGTGTTTTTGGACAAGATATCTACAACGCCACTGCAGAACAATACTCTAATGTTTCTTTTGTGAAAGAAGGCCGCAATGTATTAAAAAGCGTAGCTACCGAACACCGTGCTACTGACACACAATCTCAAGCACCATCCAATCGCTGGATAGAGAACGGTAGTTATTTCCGTCTGTCCTCAGTCTCATTGGGATATACTTTCGGCAAAATTGGTAACTGGATAAACTCGCTCAAGCTATACGCCACTTGTAATAATGTATTCACCATTACCGGTTACTCCGGCCGTGATCCGGAAATCAACCTTGGAGGCTTGGAACCGGGCATGGACAGACGTACCAATTACTATCCGCGTACCCGTTCATTTATGATCGGTCTAAACGTGAACTTCTAACCATATAATTGAAAACTGATATGAAAAATAACATAAAATTAACAACCTGGCTGGTAGGTAGTCTGCTTACCTTCTCCGCCTGCACAGATCTAAATGTGGATCTTAAGTCCACTTATACCGAATACCCGGATTCCGAAATTGCCAAGGAAGCTAAAATGGCAGGTTTGTATTATGGATTCGGCGGAGCATTAGGACGTCGTTATATGGAAGCTGCCCTGCTGTCTTCCGATGAGTTCATGGCAGTAACATTTGGTGGTAACTGGTATGATGGCGGCAACTATATCCATTCCTCTCTTCACGCCAGCCTTCCAGGCGACGCACACGTGGACTGGGCTGGTGATATTCCGGCTGCAATCACAAAATGCAACCAAGCAATTTTTGACTTGGGTGGAGAAGATGAAAACAATGCCGAACAGGAAGCCTTGATTGCTCCGGCACTTGCCATGCGTGCTTTCTATCATTTTATTTTTATGGATACATTCGGAGCAACTCCCAAATTAGACCACTTGATCGGCGATTCTGAAGCTATCGACCGTTCTCCCCGTTCCGAAATTACAAAATTTATCGAAAGCGACCTGCTCCGTGCTTTGGCTTCCGGCGGTTTAAAAGAAGATGTTGATGCTTCCACTTATGGCAAACCAACCAAATGGATGGCTGAGGCTCTCCTTGCCAAACTCTATATAAACTGGGCTGTTTATACCTGTGATGATGTAGCTACTTATGATCCAAGCATGACTAATTCCAAATTGAATGATGTCATAAAATATTGCGATGATATCATCGCCTCCGGTCATTTCGATCTCAGTGATGGTTATCGCAAGAAATTCATGCCAGACAACGGCTATCAGATTAAGGATTTCATCTATGCAATGCCATACCAAAATAATGAAACATCAACCAGAGCCAATACTTACGCCCGTTTCCAATTCTGGCCTAAATTCAACAATGATGGTGCGGACGGTAAAGGACTGTTCGGCATAACACTATCCCAAAATGCCGGAGGCATTTTCATCGTTACTCCCGAGGCGGCAGACCGTTTTTGCCTGGAAGGAGATGAACGCAATGAGATCATCATGAAAGGTGCGATCAACTATTATGACATCAGCACACATACAATGGGAACAGAACCTTATATATACAACGGACAACAAGTTGTCCTCACCAAGAACATCACCATCTTGAATGACCAAATGGATCTTGGAAATGACTTGAACGCATGGTGCCAGGGATACCGATGCATCAAATGGGCTATTCAAGCAGACGATTATAACCTCTATAACCGCAATCAAAGCAATGATGTACCTATCCTCCGTTATGCAGATATTCTGCTGATGAAAGCAGAAGCTATTCTACGGGGGGCAACAGCCACTAACGGCGACACGCCACAATCCCTATTCAACCAAATACGCAGCTATTGTAACGCTCCATTATTAGAGCATACTCCTTCATTAAACGAGTTACTTGAAGAGCGTGGCCGTGAATTTTATGCAGAGACATGGCGACGTAATGATCTAATCCGTTTTGGAAAGTTCGAAGACGACTGGGGATATAAAAATCAATATCATCCGGAAGCTCAAACCGAAAAATGGCGTAGGATCTTTCCTGTATCTGTCGGCTTGATGAATTCAAACACCAACTGGAAGCAAAATTACGGTTATTAATAAATTAAATAAGTTTTTATAAGGGCTTGTTACAGCAAGCTCTTATAAAAACCTTTAAAGCAAAAAATAATTCATGAAACTTCATCAAATCTTATTGCTTCATATTGCGACATCTATCTTGGCATTATTCCCATCTCCTATATATGCCCAAAAAATGATGTACCAGGACTCTATCGAAATCGTAGTACACAGAGGAGCGAACCATATAGCGCCGGAAAACACCATTCCATCAGCTCTAGCTGCATTGGAACATGGAGCCGGCTGGATAGAAGTGGATGTGCGCAAAAGTAAAGACAATATACTTTATAATCTGCACGATGAAACTTTGGACCGTACTACCAACGGTAAAGGTCCCATTCAAGATATGCTATCCAAAGATATTGAAAAATTAGACGCCGGCAGTTGGTTTAGTTCTCGATTTACCGGCATTCACGTACCCCGTATAGCCGAAATGCTAGACACCCTACAAGGAAAGGCACACATTTTTTTTGATGTAAAACGAGGAACTCCGATAAAAGATTTGGTTATATTAGTACGCCAAAAAGGATATGAAAATAAAAGCTTCTTCTGGTTTGCAGACTCTGAAATGCTGAAAGAATTTATCAGAATCGCTCCGGAAATGAAGATTAAAGTAAATGCCTCCAATATAGCGGCTCTGAAGAAATGGATGAAAATATGCACCCCGGCCTATGTAGAAACAGATATCCTCAATATCACCCCTCAATTCAAAGAATTCTGCAAAAGCAATCATATCAAGATAATGGCTGCTATTCAGAATGCGAGTGAAAAAGAATATAAAAAAGCGATTGAAGCCCATCCCGATTTAGTCAATCTGGACCGGCCGGAACTCTTTGTAAAAATGCTCCGTCAGGAGATTAAAAAATAACCCTTTTCCAAGAAGAGCCATGAAAAGTACCCTATCTTATCTGCTGATTCTATGTAGCCTGTTCATGTCTTGCACCGGACATCAGGAAGAATCCCTATTGTCCTATGTAGATACCCGTACGGGAACTGCACCGAGCGTAACCCATACCGCAGGACTTTTCGGCAAAAATACCGAAGAGTACGGACAGACGCTGCCTGCCGTCCTAGAGCCCAACGGAATGAACTTTTGGACTCCCCAGACACAAGATACAGAAATAAAATGCAAGGCTCCCTATTATTACAAAGATAAGAAGATACAGGGGTTCCGCAATTCACATTGGATTGTCGGAGGGTGTACACAAGATTACGGTTCCATGACCTTGATGCCTGTATCGGGTACACTGAAATATCTCCCCCAAGACCGAGGAAGCCTGTTCTCTCACCAAGAAGAAACAGCAACGCCTGCCTATTACTCCGTCCTTCTCAAAGATTATTCCATTTTTGCAGAAATGACCGGACGTTCCCGTTCAGCCATTTTCCGATTCACTTATAACCAACCGGAAGATGCTTATCTCATAGTCAATCCTAACAGCGATGAAGGAGAAGGATATATTGAAATCGATACTATAAAAAAACAGATACGCGGATACAATCCCGTACACCGTATCTATCAAGGCTGGGGAGCCCCCGCCGGATACAACGGGTACTTTGTCATTGAATATCAAAATGAAATAGAGGAATATGGTACATTCCGGCATGACAGTCTCTTCGCCGGACAACGACAGATAGCCGATGGAACAGGTATAGGTGCATATCTCCGGTTCAAAATACACCCAAAAGAACCCGTATTAATCAAAGCCGCTTCCTCTTTTACTGACATGGAAGGCGCTCAAAAGAATCTGGACACCGAGATACCTCATTGGGATTTTGACCGCACCCGGCAGGAACTGAACTCCATCTGGGAACAAAGGCTTTCACAAGTTACAGTACAGACAAACAACCGAAACGATAAAGAGAAATTTTACGGAGCACTCTACCGTGCCTCATTCCTGCCACGTACATTCAATGATGTAGACGGGCGCTACCCTTCTTTCTCCACAGGACACCCGTTCAGACAATCAGCCAACGGTAGAAATTACTATGAAGATTACAGTATGTGGGATACTTACCGTGCTCTCCATCCGTTAATCAATATCCTGACCCCAAAGAAAGCCGGAGACATGATGCAATCATTGGTGGACAAATATGAACAAGGCGGCTGGCTGCCTATATTCCCTTGTTGGAACAGTTATACCGCAGCCATGATAGGCGATCATTGCATCTCCGCACTGGGAGATGCCTATATCAAAGGAATCCGTAATTTTGATATCAACAAAGCTTGCGAAGGAATGCTCCGGAACGCATTCAAGACCCCCTCCACCTATGAAGAATACAAAAACGGAATGGGACGACGCGCCTTGAATTCTTATCTGAAATATGGATACATTCCTTTGGAAGACAGCGTACCGGAAGCCTTTCACACCTGCGAACAAGTATCACGTACTTTAGAATATGCATACGATGATTTCGTATTGGCCCAAGTTCTGCAAAAGTTGGAAACATCAGATGATAACTTTCCTGATCCACAAAAAACAGAACTTTATGATACACTAATGATACGTGCACGATATTACCGTAACGTAATAAACCCTGGCACCGGATATGCCCAAGGCAGATACGCTGACGGCAGTTTCCTCAGCGATACCGGTAACGCTTTTTCCTTCACTCGCTTCATCACCGAAGGAGCTCCCTGCCATTATACTTGGTATGCCCCCCATGATGTATACGGACTGATGGAATGTATGGGTGGAAAAGAAAAATACATCGCCAAACTGGACTCCATGTTCAGCGAACACCGCTACTGGCACGGCAACGAACCTTGCCACCAGATAGCCTACCTCTTCAACTATGCCGGACAGCCTTGGAAAACCCAACGCGAGGTGCGTCATATTATGGAAACAGAATATCTGAATGCTCCCGGTGGACTGTCAGGTAATGATGACGCAGGGCAAATGTCTGCCTGGTATGTATTTTCTGCTATGGGATTCTATCCGGTATGTCCCGGTACACCTTATTATATAATAGGAAGTCCTTCTTTTCCCCGGATGAGCATCTGTTTGGAAAATGGAAAGACGTTCACCATACTGGCCCACAACGCTAATGAAAAGAATGTATACATCCAGTCGGCGCGCCTGAACGGAAAAGAGTATGACAAGAATTACTTTACACATCAGGATATAGTACAGGGAGGAACGTTAGAGTTCCAGATGGGACCGAATCCGAACCCGAACTGGGGAGCATCTACCCTCAGCCTACCTCCAGAAACAATGAAATAAACGTCAAAAATAAAAAAACATAGATATGAAGAAACAACCTATTATCAGCCTCTTATGCTGCTTTCTGTTATTCGTAGCAGGATGCAGCACCCCCCATCAGGGAAATACGTATGACATTATAGCCTTTGGAGCCAAAGGAGATGGCAAAACAGATGATGCTGCCGCCATACAACGTGCTATCAATGCCTGTTCCGCTGCCGGTGGAGGAACCGTAATCATTCCTGCCGGACACACCTTTCTATGTGGCCCACTGCAACTGGCATCCTATGTGAATCTCCATTTGGAACCCAACTCCCGATTGCTGGCCAACCCCGATGAAAGCATCTATACAGAAAGCGCATTCCGCGAAAACCGTGGCGAAGGAATGATGTGGATCAGTGGAAAAGACTTAAAACAAATATCCATTACCGGTACAGGAGAAATAGACGGAAACGGAATCGCCTTCATGGGCAAAGAGCTGGATGATTCCTACGAGCTGAAGCCCGTCACTGATTTTGACCCACGCCCACATGTGCTTACCCTTATCAATGTAGAGAAGACCGTTATCCGTGACATCACGATCCGGAACAGCGCCTATTGGACAATACACCTAATAGGCTGTTACGATGCCTTGATTGACGGCATCTCTTTATTGAATAATCTAAAAATACGCAACGGTGACGGTATTGATGTGGATCACTCCAAAAAAGTACGTATAGCGAACTGCTTCATTGAATCGGGCGATGACTGCATTTGCCTGAAGAATCGTCGGGAATTTGAAGAATATGGCTCTTGCGAAGATATTGTAGTGACTAATTGTGTCATGACTTCACGCTCATGCGCCATCAAGATTGGCTCGGAAAATATGGATAAAATTGAGAATGTATTATTCAATAATTGCATTATCAAAAACAGCAACCGGGGCATCGGCATACAAAACCGGGATGAAGGTACTGTGAGCAATGTCATTTTCTCCAATATATTAGTAGACTGTATGTTCTATTCTGATGTATGGTGGGGTAAAGCGGAACCTATCTATGTCACCTCATACCCTCGTGCCGTAGGCAATCATAAAGATGCAGGCTGGCGTTTCCCCAAAGGTGCAACGAAAGGACACTCGGGAGAAGTCAGCAACATTTTCTTCAATCAGATTAAATGCACTAGTGAAAACGGCATTTTCGTAGGGGGAGACACTCCGGAGAAGGTGCATCATATCTATTTTGATGAAATAGATGTCAAGTTGTTAAAACGTACCGGTTATGAAAGCGGTGTGTATGACAAACGTCCTTGTAACGGAGATGGTTTTGTATATGACAAGACTTATGCTTTCTATCTGGACACCGCTTCGGATATCCGGATTACCGGCTATAACATTTATTGGGCCTTCCCTCAATTGACACAAGCCGGAGGAGAAATCAAAAAGAAGAATACAATACGTGTAAAAATAAACAAGAAATAATTATGACCCACATTCCATTCAAAGTTTCTTTGTTTAGACTGGTCTTCCTGCTGCTGCCCGTGACGGTAGCGGCACAGGAAGCCAGACTTTCTGATTACGTAGATCCCAGAATCGGTTCGGAAGGACTGGGACGGGTATTTATCGGGCCCTCCTGCCCTTATGGTATGGTGAAACCATCGCCCGATTGCACTGTCCATCCCAATAGTGGTTGGCTGCCTATGCCCGAACAAGTTAACGGTTTCTCCCAAGTACACGTCAGCGGGACAGGAGGAGGTCCTAAATATGGCAACATACTTGTCATGCCTTTTGGCAAAGGTATGGATCAGCTCAATCATATAGACTATCGCAAAGATGAAACAATCCGCTTGGGCTATTATGCTACCAAATTCCAGAGAACAGGCATATATACTGAAATAACAACTGCTCCACGCGCCTCATTCTACCGATTCACCTATCCCGAAGATTCCTTAAAATCCCTGTTGGTTGACGCCGGCTTCTTCTTGGGTGAACAACCGACCCCCGATGCCCGCGAAGCACAACAATTTGTAGGTTCGGAAATTCAAATCATATCCGATCACGAAGTAATGGGATATACCCGTATTCGCGGAGGTTGGAATAACGGACGTGCCTACACCGTTTATTTTTATGCAGTAACCGACCATCCCTTTGTACAAACGGCCACATGGAAAGGAAGCCAGATCAGCAATGAACGATACCAGCCAGACTCCCAACAAAAAACCGGAGCTTTGTTGCGTTTCCCTTCTTCTGCAAATACCATTCAACTGAAAGTCGGAATTTCATTTATCAGTTCTCTCAAAGCCAGAGAGAATGTATGGAACGAAATACCTCATTGGTCATTTGAGGACACCCGGCAAGCCTTATTGGCACAATGGGAAAACTTATTGCAACGCATTGATATAGCCTCAAATACACCCGAAAAATATAAGCGTATGTTTTATACCGGTATCTATCATACCATGTTAATGCCTGTAGACCGTACCGGTGAAAATCCATTATGGAGTGATCCGGAACCTTATTATGATGATTTTTATGCTATCTGGGACACCTACCGCACCTCAACTCCACTTATCACACTGATTGACCCTCAAAGAGAAACAGACATTGTACGTTCACTGATCAATATCTATAAACGGGACGGCTACATGCCTGATGCACGAAGCGGAAATTGTAACGGACGGACACAAGGCGGCTCCAACGCCGAAATTGTTATAGCCGATGCATTTGTAAAAGGACTACCAAACATAGATTACCATCTGGCTTTGGAAGCTATGCTGAAAGATGCGACCATACCGCCCGGAGGTAACGAAGAAGCGGAGGGAAGAGGCGGACTGATTCCTTATCTGGAATTGGGATATATTCCATACGGTATTCCCCGAGCCGGAAACCGCACAATAGAATACTCCTATTGTGATTATACCATAGCCTTAGTAGCAAAAGGACTAGGCAAGACAGACTTGTACCAGCAATACTTGAAACAATCTTCCAACTGGAAGAACTTGTGGCGGGCCGATTATGAACATGCAGGAGTCAAAGGATTCATACTTCCCCGGGATAAAGAAGGAAACTGGTTAGACAAAATACCTTTCGGAAACTCCCATATCCAGAAACCCACCTTCACATATACTCCCGTTACCTTTGAAGGTCCTTGGTATACTCCTTGGTGGAACATGTTCTTTTATGAAGCCTCCTCCTGGGAATATTCACTCAGCATTCCGCATGACGTACCCGGACTCATTGAACAATGTGGCGGAAAAGAGAAGTTTGACGAACGGCTGGATATTTTCTTTGACAAGGGTTTCTTCAATGTGAATAATGAACCCTCCTTCCTCACTCCCTGCCTATACCACTGGGTAGGGCGTCCGGATAAAAGCGGCGACCGCATCCATGAAATTATCCAGAAGAACTATAATGACGGTTCTGCCGGTCTTCCCGGAAATGATGACTCCGGAGCCATGTCATCGTGGTTGGTATTCCACATGATGGGGTTGTACCCCAATGCCGGACAAGACTATTATTTAATCCATACCCCTCTACTGACAGAGAGTCGTTTCCATTTACAGGAAGGCAAAACATTCACGATCAAAGCCGAAGGGCTTTCCGAAAAGAACAGGTATATCCAGTCGGTGCTATTGAATGGAAAGAATTATCCATATTCCACCATCCGCCATCATGATATCATCAGAGGAGGCAAGTTGGTTTTAAAAATGGGTCCCCGTCCCGGCAACTGGGGGGAGCAAGCTATTTCCCGAATCTAAAGAGTAACGTATGATGAAGAAAAAACTTTTTATATGCTTTCTGCTTATCGGCAGCCTGATGGGAAGCGTAATGGCACAAGGTATCATTACCCACCCTCTGTTATTCGTATTCAAACTGCATGGACAAACCCGAAAGTACCAGTTTACTTTCAGCCAGTCCAATGACACCCTTTATCTGCATTGGGGAATTGAAAGAAACACCCGATGGCAATCAGGCAGTTACGCCATGCCCCAAGAAGCTTTAAAAACGGCTGCCGGACTAAGCTTCTTACAACCGGAAGACGGACGGCATATCTGTCTCCCCGCTCAAGAGACCTTCGCCCTGCTTTCAGCAACCGCCTATCAAGAACTGAAAAGTCAAAAGGAATTTCACTATAATCAAACAGAATACCGGCTGGCTGATACGAAGTCACAAGCCATGGGGTACCCCCTGCTGCATGTAAACGACTCAGTAGACGGATGCGAAATGTGGATTATGGACAATCCGGATTTCCCTCTGATATGGGAGATACAAAACAATCCGCTCGGCATCAATTGGAAGGCAGTCCCCGTAACTCTCCCTGCACACCATCTGAAAAAAGAAGAGATCATGCAAAGCCCGGAAAAGATGGGCAGTATCTATTATGCTTATCCCACGCCAGACGGCATACGGACTCCGGCACCCGAAGGTTACAGCCCTTTCTACGTCAGCCATTACGGACGCCACGGTTCCCGCTGGATGACTTCGGACGAACGCTATCTGGAAGTCATTCGTGTCTTTGATACGTTTCACGAGAAATCAGGACTTACCGCTTTAGGTGAGGATGTCCGGCTCAGACTTCAGAAAGTATGGGAAAACGCCCGCGGACGTGGCGGAGACTTAACTTCATTAGGAGAACGACAACATAAAGCCATAGCCAGACGACTGTATCAACAATACCCCCAAATATTCCGGGACAGTGCCTGCATATCGGCACGTTCCAGCACCTCCGTGCGTTGCATCATGAGTATGTCCGCATTCTCGGAACAGCTGAAAGAGCTCAACCCCTCCCTCCGGATTACCCGTGAAGCCAACCGGAGATACATGGACTACATAGCCTACACTTCACCGGAACTTGAAGAGTTCAGTTCGGACAGTGCTGCATGGAGGACCGGCTTCCGATGCTACGAAGAAAGCCATATTCGTCCGGAACGATTGACCGCCACGCTCTTTACGAATCCCCAAGAAGTGAAAGACCCTCGCGGACTTATGATGGGACTCTACTGGATTGCATCGGATATGCAAGATGTAGAGTTACCGCTTTCCTTCTACGATTTGTTTGAAAAAGAAGAGCTGTTCAACATTTGGCAGTCCATCAATTACCGGATGTATATCTGTAACGCCAATGCTCCGCTCAATGGAGGTGTAGCTCCCGAAAGTGCAAAATCTTTATTGAAGAACATTATAGAAAGTGCCGACCACGCCATTCGCAAAGGAACTCCGTGCGCCACCCTCCGTTTCGGGCACGACACCAACCTGATTCGTCTGTTGGCACTCATGCAAGTAGAAGGATGCTCCAATCAAGAGACAGACCCCGACCGGTATTACCTGGCCTGGCAGGATTTCCGCATCTCACCCATGGGAGCCAACCTTCAATTGATCTTTTTCAAGAACGGACAAGGAGAAGTTATTGTAAAATTGCTACATAATGAGAATGAGGTAAAGCTACCTATTGACAGCCCTATCGCCCCTTACTATCAATGGGAAGCGGTAAAAGCATTCTACAATCATTTATAGACATACAAATTGAGAAACAGCAACTTTCCTTCAAAGAGTCAATCTTCCTATTAGCTAAGGCTTTTCTTGCCTACAATTAAGCCCTTTCTTACGGTTACCTACTACAGTCTCCCTCAATGGACTCTATAGTCCATTGAGGGAGACTGTATGGTCCACCCAAGCGGACCTTACAGTCCACTGGCGGAGTCTGTAGTAGGTAGCCGTAAGAAAGGGCTTAACTATATGGAAGAAACGGCTTACATAACCGCCCTATTCCGGTTTTATCTTTTTCAGATAATCAGAAGGAGCCATACCAAATTCATCTTTAAAACACTGACGGAAATAGACTGTACTGTTATCGCTCATGTCCCACTTCGGTATGCAAATGACTCAGACATTCGAGACTATCGAATATTATACTTACGGTCTGATAGAGAATTACAACGGCCGTAACCACAGTACCGATTTGGTCATCTATTGTCAGAGCGTAGACGAGCTGTTCTATTCCTACATCCGTCCGCAGGAAACAGAGACCAAGACCTATATCCGCTAATGGAAGCAGTTGAATGCCACAAGCAAAGGCTGGAAGTGATAGCCGTTGCTCCGTTCTCAGCTTCCCCCCTGCACACATCATCTATTCACTAGACGAGAGGTCAAAGGATAAAGCCACTCACCCAAAGTAAAGAAGGCCGATCTCACCAATCATAGATAAGGCACAGATGGGCTTGAGGTATGTGAACAGCTGGGACAGACCGCCACTCGAACAGTACATGTTGCCTTGCGGTGATTATGAGTTCCCCTTCATCCTGACTCCGGTCAAACATAACGTATATCTGGAATAAAAACGGGAAAAATTAAAAAAGCATGGGAGAGTTCCCCGATAGGATGCTTTCCCATGTTCTTATATAAGATTAGAACTGAGTTTCTAAATAGTATCAAAATACCAATTGAATTTTCTTTATAATTATTCCTTTGTCTTTCAGCTGTTCCACAGGATAGATTTCATCACGCAAGGATATTTGTACAAAATCTATATTTTCCCACTTCAGCGGCACATTGTCATTGTCTCGGGTAGATGCGGGATAATAATATGGAGTAATACCTCCAGGATATTCTTGAGGTAGAATAACTCCCTTGGTTGGCCTTAGAGCTGAAACGGGAATAAGAATCTGCTGCATGTCGGGCTTGATAGAGAAGGTATTTCCATAGCCACGGCCTTCCGTATCAATAAAATTGATGATAGCTTTGTCTGTATTAGTCAGTCCTTGTGCTTCGATTCGGATGTACTTGGGTGTAGATGTCTTCCAATCGCGACTGTCGATAAGGGGAGATATGTATTTGGATAGGGTGACATCGCAAGGTAATTTGTAAGTATCCTTACGCTCTAGGTCGGGAGTGGTGATCCGGAAGGCTTTGACCATCTCATCGCCTACATAGACCTGTGAAACTTGGTTGTCGGGGCTATTGTGTGGTCTGCTTCGCCTCAGTTTTCTTATATTGTCATTCTTGTCCAAAAGGGTGAGGGTAGTATTATTATTCACGATGCGCAGATTGTATTGCTCCTGTTCATAGTAGCCAAACTCGTCGGCTGCGCCGATGATCTTGGCGGGAAATAGTAATTTGCCATCAGTATATTCTATGCCGAAGTGATAGCCAATTTCACCTAATGGATACTTGCTTAGGTCTACTTCTGTCTCATAACGGAAACCACTCTTGTGCGCCATGGGGATGCGCTTTCCACCTCTCCAACCTGACAGAATGTAAAGATTGACTTGTTTGGGCAGTGTGGGACCATACACCTCACATGCGAAAACGCCTGGGCGACTTTGCGGCATTTCTGTCAACGTGGAGTTGTTTACTTTCCAATCTTTCATGGCTTCCTTATTATAGTATTCCTGATTGGGAAGTGCTTCGTAGTTTACTAACAGGTTGTTCTTGAATGTATATTTACCGGGATATATGCAAAGTGCTGTTTGTAAACCAGGCAATTGAATGTGGATGTTACGATTGAGACAAACGGCCTGACGGGCAACCCGGTTCACGCTTCCTGCCTTGAAAGGATCGTCAACGTTCATAATGTCGGGATAAACCTCTAATTTCCATTCGTTATCGGCTACCTTGTCAATGAAATAGATTCCGGTACCTTCATATTGTACAACGGGAGATGACCCCACACCAGCAATATGTTTCAGGGCTTTCACATTTTTGGGTTGGTCGGTGGTATTGTTAGAATAGTAGAACATGTCCTCGGCATTCAGCTGTCCCAAATCTTGGTAAAAGTCTACCTTAAAGTCTCCGAAATTGTTATTTTGTGGATAGTATCCATAATGCTTCCCTCTGGGTATGCGTTTCATCACTTGAGCCGAAATCATACCGCCGATAGCTTTGGATGGGGTATATACCATATTTAGAAAATGTGTTTGCCAGCTTAAATTGCGTGAAGCTGTTTGATGTTCATCGTAGGAGAACATGGTTGCAAACTGTATGCCTCCGCGCCTATACTCTCGTGTCATGGCAGGCAATAAGTAGCCGTTTTCCGTGTCCGTTGCATCAAATTCGTACACAAGGCGGCTCTTGCCTTTCAGCCCATCTTTTACCAGAGGCTCATATCTGTCTACAAAGTGCAATCCGTTGTCTATGAAACGATGTCCGTTATTCAGTGCTTGTGGATACCAGGCGTAGGTAGCTCCGTCTACCATAGATTTCTGAATGGCTGGCGCTACATCGAAATTCTGACTCAGATTGTAGTATATCAGCTTTTTACATCCAGTGCTTTTGATAGCTTTACACATGCAATTGATGTATTTCACCATGCCTGGAATATCATTAGGAAACTGTGTGGGTTCGTTAATAATTTCTACATAGATGATATTGGGTTCGTCCTTAATACAGCGTCCTGTATAACGGTTGACATGGTTTAAGATGTCCGTCATATAGTTTATCTGACACTTAATTGCCTTTTCATCGTGTATCAATGTGTTTTTGGCAAAAAGTTTAGCATAGCCGGTATTGGAGTTGTCATTCATTTCGGGAAACTGTGAATCGTACGTCACAATAGGCGAGAAAAGCATGTAGATACCTCGTCTGCTGGCTTCGGCAATTAGATAATCCATCATATTCAAGTGGTCGTTGTCTATCAGATGCCCGTCAGGATCAGAATTCTGAAAGTCTCCCCAAAAGCAGATGCGCAAGGCATCCCATCCCATGCGTTTAAAATGATCCATGTCTTCGCGAACCATCGCTTTGCGGTCGGCGTTTACATAGCCTGCCGCACGGTAGTCGCATGATGAGGGCAGACAGTAATTGGCACCGAACAATGCCACTTCCTGATTATTTTTTTTCCAGCGAACTATGCCGTCTTTATCTTGAAAGACCAACTCTTGCGCTTGAAGTACAATAAGTAGACTCCATGCAAATAATACTAAAACAGATATTTTTTTCATAACAGATAAGTTTTTGATACGTTCACAAACATACTTGTTTTTTCTACATTGGGATCATATCCAATAGACAATTTATAGCACATAATTTCCATCTTTTTTCGGCTTTTAGATTTCTTTAATGCTGTCTTTTTTGTGTTAGCATCTGTCCTAAATCTCCATTTGCAATACTCTCTGGATAATTACATTTGCATTCATCAAATATTAATTATTAACCAAATTAATTTAAGCTATGAACAAACAAAGAATGCTTGGCAAAAGAAGAATTCAATATTTTCGGCTTTTGCATGATGCAAAACAATCTTCTTTAAGAAGGACCTATTCATTAATGGCCCTTTGCCTGTTCTGTGTGATCAATGCATTCGCACAGAATGTAAAAGTAACCGGTAGAGTAACCGATGAAGCAGAGGAAGCCATTATCGGAGCTGCTATCAAGGTAGTGGATAGCACAATCGGGACTATCAGCGATTATGATGGCAACTTCGTATTGGATACGCCTAAGGGAGCCACCATTGAGGTCTCTTATGTGGGCTATGCACCCAAGCGGATACAAGTTACAGAGAGCAAGGCTTATGCGATCATATTAAAAGAAGATGCGAAATTGCTCGACGAAGTGATTGTAACCGGTTATGGTGCCGTATCTAAGAAAAATCTGACGACTTCTATTGCTAAAGTAAAGGCCGATGAGGTGAATAAGGCCGCTACCAGCAACATGTCGCAAATGTTGTTGGGACGTGCAGCCGGTTTGCAGGCAACGGTGGCCAGTGCTCAGCCGGGTGGTGGTATCAATATTTCCATTCGTGGTGCGGGTGCGCCTATCTACGTGGTAGACGGTATGGTTATGCCAGGATCTGCGTTGGAAGGTGACAGCGGCGGAAGTACCACTGTAATGCCCTCCAGTGTAAACCGTTCTGGTTTGGCTGGTCTGAACCCCGAAGACATTGAATCCATTGAAGTTTTGAAAGATGCTTCTGCCTCTATCTATGGTATCGGCGCGGCCAATGGTGTGGTATTAATTACAACGAAAAAGGGTAAAGAAGGTAAAGTGAAAGTGACTTACGACGGTAACATATCGTTGGTAAAGAACTATCCATACCTGGATATGCTCGATGCTCCTTCCTATATGAAATATGTGAACGCTTTCGGTCGTGAACAGTATATGCACGACCATAACATGGGAGCTTACGGCTCTGCTGCCTATGACAACGGTTTTCCTGATGTTTTCTCAGACAGCAATATTGCTTCAGCGAAAACCACGAATTGGCGTGACCTTGTACTGAAAGACGGCAGTATATCCAGACACAATATCACAGTACAAGGAGGAACAAAAACATTGAACTACTACCTCTCCGGCAACTACATTCAGCAGATTGGGTCTGTCTCTAATTCTGAAATGGAACGTTTCACTTTGCGCTCCAATGTTTCCGCACAACTTACCAGCTTCTTGAAGTTGACTACGGCTTTCAATATTAACCGTAACATCTATCAAAACGGTACGGTGGGTGGCGCTTCCAACAGTCGTGGCGAACAGGCTTCCGGTGCTTTGGCTGCTGCCATGTCCTACCTGCCCAACATGCCGGTACGTGATGAAAATGGCAACTATACGCTTTTCAAGGTTATTCCTAACCCCGTGGCTATGGAAGATATACAGAACGAGTCCAAGAACAATGGATATAACATGAACTTCACTGTTGATATAAATATTATTAAAAATATGTTGGCCGCCAAGTTCCTGTTCGGCTATAATAACGAAAATTCAGAGCGCAACGTCTACATTCCTTCGGATATATACTTTGACCAGATGTATAAGTCGAGAGGTGCCGTAAACCGTAACGAACGTTACAACACTACCATAGAGGGTACCATCAGCTTTAACAAGGCATTTGGCGAAAATTTCCGTATGGATGCCGTTGTGGGTATGGGCCGCTACTTGAATAAATATACAGGTATGGCCGTAAGCTATACGGACAATAACGACATTTTGGCTAATGACAACATTGGTGCAGCAGCTGGAACATTTACGCCCACCTCTTATCATAGAGAGGACGAAAAACGTTCGCAATTTGCACGCGCCAGCTTCGACCTGTTCGACAGGTATGTGATAGCAGGAACTCTGCGTCGCGACGGCACTGACAAATTTTTCAAAGGCAAGAAATATTGCTGGTTCCCTTCTGTATCTGTAGCGTGGAAGATTTTCAACGAAGAGTTCATGAAAAGGGTAGAATGGGTGAACTTGCTAAAATTGAGAGCCTCTTATGGAGTGACAGGTAATGACAATCTGGGGTCCTCGCTCCATGGTTCGTACGATGCCTTTGGCACTCATGTTATGTTTAACGAAAACTCTGTAAAATACATTCCCTATTACCTGAAAAGTCAGGATTACCCTGACGTAACTTGGGAAAAGACAGTAATGAAGAACATCGGATTGGACTTTTCTCTGCTGAACGATAGGGTAAACGGTAGCTTTGACTACTTCTGGAACGACATTACGGATATGCTGGGGTATGCCAATTCAAACGGCCTTTCCATGTTTGGTTCTTATCCCATCAACGGTGCACACATCCGCCGCTATGGTTGGGATGCCACTTTGAATACGGTCAATGTCACAACAAAGGACTTCAAGTGGACTTCCGTACTAACCTTGTCCCATACCAACGCTATCTGGAAGGAACGTATGCCTAATCATACCTACAACGAATACCAAATACGTAAGGACGAGCCTGTAAACGCCAGATACTACTATCGTACGAACGGTCTTGTGAACTTAGACAAGAGCAACATGCCTTCTTATCAACCGGAAGCATACCAGAAGCCAGGTTGTCCTATTATCGTAGATTTGAACGGTGATGGACTGATTACCGTGGAAGACGTGGATATGAAAAACGTGATTCCTTCTCTCTACTGGGGATTCGGCAACACGTTCACTTACAAAAACTGGGATCTGGATGTTTTCATTTACTCGCAACTGGGTGTTGACAAGTACAACGATGTCTATTCCTGGACAAGCGGTAGAGGATTGGGCAATCAGACGAACAACATGTCCGTCTACATCAAGGATGTATGGCACTCTGAGCTGAATCCGAACGGTACCATTCCGGGTATTGCGTATGAGATGGCTTCTGTATCTTTGCCCGGTGGTGCCGGAACAGATATCGGTTACGAAAATTCCTCATTTGTTCGTGTGCGCAACATCACACTGGGATATAACTTTAAACCGAACCAATTGGGCGCATTGAGTAAGCTTCTCAGCGGCATTAGAGTTTATGTAGATGTTCAAAATCCGTTTACTTTCACCGGCTACACTGGTCTCGATCCCGAAGTGAATACGGGTGGCAATTACAAGGGCGGTAAAGCTGAATATCCGCAGACACGTACATTCTCTTTGGGTGCCAAATTATCATTCTAACTTTAATAACATACTATTATGAAGAAATATATTTATCTCTCGATCCTTACCTGCATACTCACAGTGTTCGGGTGTGAAAATGATTTTGATGCCAAGATATATGGTTCACTTTCTACAACAAATTTTCCTCAGTCCGAAGCAGACTATGAAAGCTACATGATGGATTGCTACATCCCTTTCACCTTGACTTGGGCTTATAATTGGGGTAGCAGCAACCAGCACAACTTCTACGTGGCCGAAGGCGGCATTAACCGTATGCTTGACACGCCCTCCGATATATGTGCACCTTGGACCTTGGGCGGTTCATGGGGTGGTCCTTGCATCTATATGGCACAAGGACAGTTTGAGGACATGAAGTATGCCAGTACTTATAGTAATATTTTGCCTTCTCACTTTGACAAGGTACGTGATATTACCCGTATGACAAAGATTATAGGCACCTTGGAAGAAAGTACCCTTCTTTCTGATAAGAAAAAACAGGAGTTGATGGCTGAATCTCGTCTTCTGCGTGGCATGACGATGTTTTATCTGCTTCACTTCTACGGTCCTGTGCCGGTTATCCTTGATCCAACGCTGGTAGGCAATCTTGAAGCAGAGAAGAATATGGTACGCCCTACGTTGGACGAGATGACCAAATATATCACAGCCGATTTGGAGTATGCTGCTGAGCACATGGTAGAGACACAATCGGAAGTGGGACGCTACACGGCCGATTATGCTCGTTTCTGTCTGATGCGCCATTACCTGTGCGAAGGTGCACACATGGATGGATATTATCAGAAAGCCTACAACATTTACCATCAGTTTACCGGCTCTTACTCGCTTTTCACCTCAGGTAAGAATCCTTACTTGGACCAGTTCAAGATAGCCAATGAGTTTAACTGTGAAACCATTATGGCCGTGTCTTGCGGTTCGGATGCCGACGGCAGCGGTAAGCGAGGAAACTTTAACCCCTTATCTTGGTACTTGCTTCCCTACGATGTATCCAAGTATGACGATAAAGGGAATCCCACCCCGTTTGTCAATCAAGGTGGAGGCTGGGGACAATATTACAATGTAGATCCTCAGTTTTATGAAACATTCGAAGAAAACGACATGCGTAAAGAGGGTATCCTTACTTCTTATTACAGTGCTTGGTATGGCTGGGTGACAAAGGAAGATATCGGTGTGAAATGGGACGGTTACATTTTGAACAAGTATCCCATTGAAACGGAAACAGCTTTCCAGGGTACCGATTATCCGTTGGCCCGTTGGGCGGACGTGTTGCTGATGTATGCCGAGGCCGATGTCCGTCTGAATAAAACGGTTTCCACTTCTGCTATCGATTGTGTCAATCAGGTACGCCACCGTGCAGGGTTGGCAGACCTTCCGGCAGAGAAAACTGCATCAGTCAATGATTTCTTAGATGCCCTGTTGGAGGAAAGAGGTCATGAGTTCTACTACGAAGGCCATCGCCGTATAGACCTCATCCGATTCAACAAGTACTATACTATCATGGATGCGATTGGCTGCACACCGACATCACAGTACTTCCCTATTCCCAACTACGCAGTAGATCAGGCTACTGATATGGGATATACTTTAACGCAATACTTCACGAGACCCGATTACGACGGGCCTCAAAGATAAAGCAGAATAAAGTCCGACAGGTCAGTGGTAAAGATTGTTTTATGGGAAAGGGGCTGTCCGGCAAATGGACAACCCCTTTTATAGTTCTATACCGGACATGTACGGCTATTTTTCTGATACAAAAATCCGAATCTTAAAACTGCCTCCTGTTGTATCTATCTTGCCGACAAGTTTGCCGGTAATCAATGAAGATAACAGTCTACTGTCTGTAACAATGGTAGGTCTGGTGTATCCTTTGGGAGTATCGCTTGTCACTTCATTGTTTATATAAATGCGGCAGCTGTCTTCATTTTGATCAATACCTTTCAGCATGTAGCGTGCAGAGAGATGGGTACTTCCATCGGGCAGGACAGTCTGCGTATCCACAGTTCCCGGCAGGATGTTTCCTTTAAAATATTCACCTTCTGCATAACCAGAGAAACTGACCATATTGACAAGAACAGAATCATTCTCGACCTGAAAGATATTACTTATAAAAATGATCAGTGTCAATATCTCTTTCATAGCAAATGCTTTATAAGAAAATTCGAGGCTAAATCGGCAATTTCTTCGATATGTCGGGAGAATCCATGGTCGTATTCTTCCATGAGATGCAACTCGCTGTTCTTCCAGATGTTTTTGTAACGCTCACTATAAGAATAGGGAGCCACACGGTCTCCTGTGCCGTGAATTAGAAAGGCTGCTCCTTGGTAGCGAATGGCTGTTTCATAAATGGGCAGACGGAAAGCTGTCAGAATATACTCCCTACCTAATTTGCGGCCTCCGGGAAGCTCGACATATTCGGGCGGATTAATGGGGTTGTATAACACCCCGAATGTATTTCCTCGTATGGCATCTTCACGCAACACAGCTGCAGGTGCCAAAAGAGTGACCGCCGAAATGGTGTCGTTCATTTCACCTGCTGTCATACTTACGACTACGCCTCCTTGCGAATGGCCGAGCAGTCCTATCTTGCCGTTGCACCCATCTAATTGCAGAGCATAACGTACGACACGTTTAAGATCTTCTATCTCGTTGGGAACTGTCATATCCTTAAAGTCGCCTTCACTCTCCCCATGCCCGTTAAAGTCGAACCGGATGGAGGCAATGCCGTGCATCTGAAGAGAGTCTGATACCAATTTCATTAATTGCCAGTTTTTGTCTCCTCCGAACCCGTGGGCAAGAATGGTTATAGGGCATTTTCCTGTTCCCTTATTTTCGGGCATTTGAACTTCTGCAGCAAGCAGACCTCTCGCACCGGGTATCAAGACTTTTGTCACTCTGTTTTGTGCAACAGCACATAGGCTCATTGAAGCGCACAATAATCCAAGAAGTATTCGTTTCATCATAATAACTGTTCTTTTATGGTGCGAAAATACAATATAGATAACACAAAATCAAGCAAAAACAACGGATTATAAACAGAAGTCTGTTTAGTGTCATCGTCTGTCCAAAATCTTCATCGCTTATGATTAGAGAACTGTTACATTTGTCTCCAAGTTTATTGATAATTTCAAAACTGATTTACTATGAATAAGAAAAAACTGATTATGTGGTTGTGCATTTTGTGCTGCTGCGCTACTTTGAGTGCCCAGTATGGCACGCTTACTTCGCCCATTGTGGGCAATGACGACTCTGTAACATTTCGCTACTATGCTCCTTATGCCAAAAGTGTATTGGTGAACGGACAGTTTATGGTGGGAGATATTCCCTTGATAAAGGATGACAAAGGTGTATGGAGTGTGACAGTGAAACCCGAAAAGGCGGATATTTATCCTTATAACTTTATTGTGGACGGAACGCGTCTGAACGACCCGGGTAATAAACTGCTTTCGCCCACCGATGCTTTCAAATCCAGCTTGCTGGAAATGCCCGATCCCGATGCTTTGTATACTATCAATCCGGTGCCTCACGGCAAAGTGCACTATTGTACTTATCGTTCGCACGTGTTGCAGCAGTATCGCACGGTAGTAATTTATACTCCTGCCGAATATGACCTTTCTGCCGGCAAAAAATATCCGGTATTCTATTTAGTGAGCGGAACGACCGATTCGGAAGAGTCATGGTACAAGACGGGACGCGCCAACACGATTTTGGACAACCTCATTGCTCGCGGACAAGCTGAGCCTATGATTGTGGTAATGCCTTATGGTTATATGAACGGCGGTACACCCCGTCCTCACACCATGGAGGCCGGTGAGATGTACAACACCTTTGCCCGCGAATTGACGGAGTGCGTCATACCTTATGTGGAACAGAACTTCCGTACGATAAACGACCGCGACCATCGTGCCATTGCCGGCTTTTCACGTGGTGGCGGACAATCCATGTTTACTGCTTTGAAGCATTCCGACCGGATTGGTTGGATGGGATCATATAGCGCTTACCTCACTCCACAGGTGATGGAAAAATATTTTCCCAACCTAAAAGAAAAGGCCAATAGCCTGAACATGCTGTGGTTTTGTGTAGGCAAAGATGATATTCTCTACAAGGAAGTTATCAGCAATACGAAGTATTTCAATGAAAAGGGTATTCATTATGAGATAGACGACCGTGAGGGAGCACACACTTGGATGCATGCCCGTTATTGTCTGGCCGAAACTTATAAGAAATTGTTTAAAGACAAGAAAGAGAGTGAGAAGTATCCCGGCATTATGATTGATGCCAGCACTCTTCCTGGATTCAGTGTTTTCTATCCTACCAATCTGAAGGAGATGGTGGCCAAGCAGGGACGGTTGCCGGTATACATTCATGGCAATGGTGCCTGTACGCACTATTCAGGCGATTATCAACCGATGTTTGTCGAGATGGTGAAGAACGGCTATGTGGTTATCTCGGTAGGTGCGGTAGACGGAGATATCACAGTCAGCGATATGGATGATAACCTGCTGGATGCTGTCGATTGGGTTTGCAGGCAGTCTTCCACTTCCGGCAGTGATTTCTATCAGATGATTGACCGTTTCAAGATTGCTGTGGGCGGACACTCTTGTGGGGGCGCACAGGCCATTTCCGTTTCTTACGATCCGCGTGTTTCCACTACGATGGTACTTAATGCCGGTATGGGCAATATTGAAATGGCACATGCTAATGCCAATAGCCTGAAGCAGTATCATAAGCCGGTGATTTACCTCATCGGAGGGCCTAAGGATATAGCTTACAGCAATGCCAATATCGATTTCGAATCCATCAATCATGTACCAGTGGTTTCGGTGAACTTCCCTGTGGGGCATGCCGGAACCTACAAACAACCCGAAGGTGGTGTATTGGGCAAAGTAGCATTGATGTGGCTCGATTGGCAGCTGAAAGGTAAGAAAGAAGCATCCAGATTCTTTCTTGATGCCGGCTGGCGCAAGAAAAATTTCCCGGAATGTGACTTTAAATCCAAGGGTCTGAAATAAAATGAAAGGATGATAGGAGAGCGTGGGTTCTAACAGATAGAGGGTGTTTTGTAAGCAGTATACAGCTTCACGTGTAAGATGTATACTGCTTCACAGGCAGGGCCACACACGTGCTTTGGTATAGTTCAATGCCTACGATAGTGTAAGCCAACACGTACTAATGCATAAGCTGAAACATTACTATGTGTAGCCCGAGACATGCTAAGACAATGTAAACCTGGCAATCTCAACATGTACGCTAAACACGCCAAGCAACTAATGATGTTCCAGGTATGAATATAGGAATAAAGTCCTATTCTTGTTTCATCCCTAAGTACTCCATCGGTGTCTTGCCAAATTCTGCCACGAAGCAACGGGTGAAGTAAGAAGCATTGGAAAAACCTACCATATACATAACTTCCGCCACGGAAAAGTTTCCATTTTGGAACAGTAAGGCGGCTTTTTTCAGACGAATGGAACGAATATATTCCACTGTAGACATGCCGGTGAGAGACTTTAACTTCCTGTAAAGCTGTTTCTGGGATATGCCCATGAGTCGGCTTAGCATCTCTACCGAGAGGTCGGAATTGTCTATATGCTCTTCGATGATTGTGGTAATTCGGAATAACAGCCTTTCATCAATGGATATTTCGCCCTTTAGTTCGGGTTGTTTGATATGTTCAATGCGCATCTGTTGCTCCAATTTTTTTTTGTTTCCAAGCAATTGCTTGATGCGTGCCACAAGAAGCGAGCTATCGAATGGCTTTGCAATAAAAGCATCTATGCCTAATTGGGCACTTTGATATTCAATACCAGAGTCATTCTTGGCTGTCAGAAGAATGATGGGAACAGTGGCAAGCGGCATGTGTCTGCGGATGTTGCGGCACATTTCTATACCATCCATTACAGGCATCATCACATCAGCAATAATAAGATCGGGCAAGAGATTAATGCAAAGTTTCAGACCATTTTTCCCATTTTGAGCTGTAACGCATCGATAATCCGTACTTAGCAGATTGCTTATAAAACCGGAAATAGAGGTGTTGTCCTCTACGATGGCAATCAGCGGACGTGTATCTTCTTTGTTTTCTGTTGTGGTAGGCTTTTCAATGATTTCCTCTTGCTCCTGAATGTCTATGTTGATGGGAAATGTTAATTGGACAGTGGTTCCGTTGGAATCGGATGTGAGAAGCACGGTGCCGTTATGCATCTCTACATATTCCTTTACGATGGCAAGCCCTATGCCGGTGCCCTCTTTGTCATTTTTGATAGTGCGCGAGGATTGGTAGTAACGTTGGAACACGAGGGGAATCTCCTCTTCTGGGATGCCCACTCCCGTATCTGCCACCTTAACATAGAGATGTTTGGCCTGTTCATTATACTCCAGAGAGAACATGATGCTGCCATGCTTTGGGGTAAACTTGCATGCATTGGCCAGCAGGTTGTTCAGGATGGATTCCATTTTAAAGATATCCATACGAGTATAAATGTTCTCTCGATTAGTATCGAAAACAAAATCCAGCTGCTTGCTCTTTATATTCTCTCGATAAGAATTGAAAATGCAGCGCGCGAATTCTACGAACTCTATTTCGGTCGGAATGAAGGTTTGCTTTATCTTTTCTCTGTCTTGATAAGCTTCAATAGTGAAATGGATAAGCGAACCCAGCTTTTTGGCATTTTCGTATATTAATTCCAACAATGCTTTCTTTTCTTGTTCGGTCTCTTCACTCAGCAGTTTGCTGGAAGGAGCAATGATGAGACTTAGGGGAGACTTGAATTCATGGGCAATGTTCGTGAAAAAATCTATTTTTGACTTGGCTTGTTCCATGAAATAATTTTTCAATTCCCGTTCTTTGCGCAGTTGCTGTCTGATAATGATGAAACGCAATATCCACCAAACAAGGCCAATAACTACCAAGAGGTAAAAGAGATAGGCATACCAAGAAAGATACCAAGGTGGTGTGATGGTGATGTACAGAATAGCTTCTGTCTGCTTATTATCTGAGATGTTTTCCAAGGAACCTATGTATAAGGTATAGTCTCCAGGTGAAAGATTAGGGAGTGTAATGGAGTTTTCGTTCCTATTCAGTTCTATCCATTGTGAATGATATCCATCGAGTTTGAAAGCATAGTTTGTCAAACTTTCACCTTTATACTGATAGTCGGAGAAAGAAATTCTCAGGTTGTTCTGTTTCGCAGTAAGCCGGATGTGCTTGCTTTGCCGGTCGGTATAGCTTAGTTCCTCATTGCTATTAATTTCAATATCGGTAATCTTTACTTTCTGGGATTGTTGTATCTCTTGCCTCAGCAGTATGGGATCTATCTGAGTTATCTTATTGCTCGTTCCCAACCATACCTTGTGATCAATTCGGTCGTAGAAGATGTCAATGTATTTTTCCGAAATGCGGATACGGTGTACTTTCAAACTTTCCTTCTCCACTATAAAGAGTCCTTCGGAGGTAGTGAGCCATATCTCATTCTCCCCCTCATCCATGGCGAATACTTCGGTAGACAGCACACGGCTCAATGGGATACTTTGTGTGCTGATGTTTCCTTTGTTTACCGATAGTTTCAGCAGATTGTCTGAAGTGCTTATCCAGATATTTCCTTCCGAATCGCTGATGACAGCGTAGGAGTCAATGTGGGGAATGTCAGTTATCTTCTCTATGGGGAGTATAGTACCGGTTGTCAAGTTGATGCGGTCGATATGATGATTATTGGATAATACCCACAGATTGTTTTCTCTGTCCAATGCTAATTGGTAGATATCGTTGCTGTAAAGCCCTTGATCATGGGTAAAGTGGTATTTGACCTTCAGAATGCCCCCTTCAGGGGATTGTTCGCTAGAGATGCCATAAACACCGCAAAAAGTAGCCAACCACAAGTCACCATTGGGCGTTTCTAATATATCGTACACCCAATTTTTGAGGTCATCGAAGAAGTAAGAGATGAACTGTTCGTTCATCGGATTATAGCGTAGTAATCCTCCGTCTGAGGCTACCCATAGGTATTGGCGGCTGTCTTCATAGAGTGCACGTATACGGTTGTGCGGAAGGGAAGATTCTTTGGAACTCATTTGGTACCACCGACGGATATTGTTGCCCTGCATGTCTGTTTTTAATTTTATCAGCCCTCGGCTTCCACCCAGCCAAAGAGTACTGTCGACCGTGCGCTGTATGCTGGATATCTGGCAACCTTCATCGGAACCAGTGATGTCGAACAACGAACGGGATCGGATAGAAGGATTGTGTGCGGCTAAGGAGATGCCATTGTCGGTTCCTATCCAAATATTACCATTAGCATCCTTGAAGAACATATTGACTACGTTGCTGGACAGGGATTGACTGTTTCGTGCATCGTGTGAAATCAGATGCCAAGTGCCCTGTCTGTCGCATACGTAGAGTCCGTTGTCTGTTCCTATAAGCAGATTATTATCATCTTTAGCAATACTCTTCACAACATAAAAATCTCTGACGCGTTCGATTTCCTTGGTATTTAGGTTCATGCGATGCAAATGATGGGCATTACCTATCCACAATGTGCTTTCAGAGCTATCCAACATCAAGGTAGAAATGTAGAAAAACTCAGGGTGGGAGATAACTTGGTAATCGCTGGTGGCAAATGAGTAACACCCCACTTCGTCCTTCATGCCGATGTACAGATTCTTTTGGTCGGTGGCAAGCGATTGGATGTTGCGTGGAAAATCCTTTCCGCGGATGAGGGCGGGCCGCAGTTCATCTTGTTCTACATTATAAATATAGAGCCCCGATTCTGCTCCAATCCAGATTTCACCCTTATATTCGCAGAAAGAACTTATCGACTCGTTTAACCGAATATTAGGCTTGCTGAACTGTCCGTTTTGTAAATTAAATAAAGTAATGCCATTTTCTCCGCCTAAAAGCATAACTTTGTGATGGATAAAATTGCATTTGACGAGTTGATGTGAGGGAAGTGTATCTGAAACATAATGACGTATGTCATAGCCATCGTAACTATACAACCCGCGTGAAGTACCGAACCAGACCATGCCTGTGGAGTCTTGCGTAAAACATCTTACTGATAGTGTCTTGGTTTTTGAACCCAGATTATTGAAACCTCCATTCAAATTGGACAGATTGTCTGCCCACAGATGGCAGGTAATGGAGCAGGTAAGTAGTATTAAAGTTAAAATCTTCATAAGGTTATTTGTTTACTAAGAGCAAATTAACACATTTTTCCCGGATGAGAAAAATGTCCGACGGGTAAACTTCAGCATTGTCCTTTTTGTGTTATAGAATGTTCTATCTGGTCTGAACAAAAGAGTATGTTCTATCTAATTTTGTCAGTTAGAAAACATGTCCTTGCATTTATTAATCTTTTAAATTATAGAACCATGAAGAAAATTACACATTATTTGGTTAGTATGCTCTGCTATACTATTCTTCTGCTGACTGGTTGCACAAGTAAACAGCAGCCTTATTGCATCGGGGCAGACATTTCGTTCGTTCCCCAAAGTGAAAAGGGGGGAGTTGTATATAAAAATGTAGATGGGAAAGAAACGGATATTTGCCAGATCATGGCCGCCCATCACTTCAACACCATTCGTTTGCGCGTCTTTGTCAATCCGGAGGCCAAAGAAGGATACGCTCCCGAAAAAGGATATTGTGATTTGAAGCATACTCTTGCCATGGCCCGTCGTATCAAGAAAGCAGGCATGAAGTTTGCTCTCGACCTACACTATAGCGATACATGGGCCGATCCAGACAAGCAGTTCAAGCCTTCCGCTTGGGAAGGAACAACTGGTGCGGAGTTAGAAGAAAAACTCTACTCCTATACCAAAGATGTGATGATTGCTTTAAAGCAGGCAGAGGTAGCTCCGGAGATAGTGCAGATAGGTAATGAGATAAATCACGGCATGGTATGGCCAGAGGGCAAGTTGGATGACAATGCTACAGAAGAAAACTGGCGGTCGTTGATGGAACTTTACAAAGCAGGCCAGCGTGCGGTTCGTGAGGTATTACCGGAATCAAAACTGCAAGTACATCTCGCCTTGGGCGGGCAGAACCGGCTTTGCCGTGAGTTCCTGGATCGTATGATTCAGATGGAAGCCGAATTTGATATTATCGGACTCTCCTATTACGAACAATGGCACGAGACTTACAATGATTTAAAGTCCAATCTCTATGATCTGACCGAACGGTATCGGAAGCCGATATGTGTTTGCGAGTATGGTGCCAATAAGAAAAACATTAAGATGATCAATGATATTGTACGCTCCCTGCCCAACGGATTGGGTTATGGAACTATGGCATGGGAACCGACGAGGGTCTTGTTCGATAAGGAAGGGAATGCTGATAAGGATCTGTTCGGCATATATGATGCCTTGTACAAACAATACATAAAGAGTGATGTCCAACCCGTTTATGAACCTCCTTATGTAAATACGGATACCATTCAGAAACCCATTATCGGTGCGGATATCTCTTGGCTTCCCAATCAGGAACAACGTGGCATTGTCTTCTCTCACAACGGTGTGCAGAAGGATGCATTGAAAATCCTGAAAGAGAACGGGTTCAACTGGATTCGTCTGCGTCTTTTTGTGGACCCTACGACAGAAAAGGGATATTCCAAAGATGGTTTTTGTGGGTTGGAATCCACTCTATCCATGGCCAAGCGTATAAAGGCTGTTGGCATGAAATTCCTGCTCGATTTCCACTACAGCGATACATGGGCCGATCCTGGCCAACAGGCAACACCCGCATCATGGAGTAACATCCATGGCTCTGCACTGGAAGGAAAGGTTTATAGCTATTCAAACGAAGTCATCAAACGTTTCATGGCCGAAGGCGTCTGTCCTGACATGGTGCAAGTGGGTAATGAAATAAATAATGGCATGATGTGGCCACAGGGTAAGATAACGGAGACGTATGAACCCTTTGCCGTTCTGTTGCGATGTGCTACGGCCGGTGTACGCGCCGCTAATCCTGATATTAAGATTATGATTCACATTGCTTGTGGCGGACAAAATGAAAAATCGGTGAAGTTCTTCGATAAAATCATCAGTCATGATGTTAAGTTTGACATCATCGGGCAGTCTTACTATCCAAAGCATCATGGTACGTTGAAAGAGTTGGAAAGCAACTTGAACGATTTGGCCATCCGCTACAGAAAACCTATTGTAGTGGTAGAATATCAGGAATTTCGAAAAGAAGTGAATGAAATAGTCTCACGTATCCCTCACGGATTGGGTTTAGGAACTTTCATTTGGGAAGCTACTTCACCGATGTGGGGCGAGCTGTTTGACAAGAATGGAAGGACAACTGAGTATATAAGTATTTATCCTGAGTTTTTGAAGGCATTTGCTGATAATTAATAATCCTATAAATAATATGAAGATAAAATTTTTATGGACGCTTTTGACAACTTTGTTGATTGCTTCCAGCATGTATGCACAAAGGCCGATACCTGAAAATACAATGGTTTCGGAAACGGCCCTTTTTAAGAGAGAATATCCTCGTGTTGACAAACAGAAGCGAGGTTACTTCCGCCTCTATGCTCCCAAGGCGCAGGAGGTATACCTGGTATGCGGAAAACGATATGACATGACAAAGGATAACGACGGATGGTGGTATGTCACCACTTCTCCTTTGGTCGTTGGGCTTCATTTTTATCACTATATGGTAGATGGCATGACGGTGACAGACATAGAGACTTATACGTATGGTGGCAGCTATGGACGCTCCAGTGCCATCGAAATACCCGAAGGGACGGAAGGGGACTACTACCGTCCACAGGAGATGGCGCATGGACAAATTCGTTCGGTGGTCTATTATTCTACCGTGGAGAAACAATATCGTCGGTGTCATGTCTATACACCAGCAGAATACGAGACTTCGAAAAAGAAACGTTATCCGGTGCTTTACCTGCAACATGGTATGTGCGAAGACGAGACAAGCTGGCCGATGCAAGGTAAGGTGAACTTTATTCTTGATAACCTGATTGCTGCTGGAGAGTGCGAACCAATGCTGGTCGTAATGGATAAGGGCAATTGCAGCATTCCTTTCAAGCCCAAGAAAGGAGAAGATATAAACAAGGCAAGAGATGCATTCGGCTCCATTTTTCCATCCATCCTGTTGCAAGATATTATTCCGAATATAGAAAAGCAGTTCCGTACGCTGACTGATAGAGAGAACCGGGCTATGGCTGGTCTTTCATGGGGTGGGCATCAGACCTTTATGACTACATTGTACAACCTCGACAAGTTTGCTTATATCGGCTCGTTCAGTGGTGCCATATTTTTGCGTGATGGGGATTATAAAACAGCCTATAACGGTGTGTTTGCCGACAGCAAGGCATTCAACAAAAAGGTCCGCACACTATTCATCGGCATTGGCAGCGAAGAAAACTTCGGCGCACAGAAGATGAGTGATACATTAACCGCTCTTGGCATTAAAAACACCTTTTACGAATCTCCGGGTACAGCCCACGAGTGGCTCACCTGGCGTCGTTGTTTGAAGGAGTTCTTACCTTTATTGTTTAAGAAATAAATAAAAATGTCAATAATGATACAAAATAATATGAGTGTAAGGAAGAATAAAAGGCAAGCAAGAAAATATCCGTCTACAGATTTTTTGCTTCTGCTCTGTATCATGCTCTTTTGCCGGTGCAGCATTCACCAATCCAATGAACGAATTAATTTGGAAGGTACGTGGCGATTTGCGATAGACCGGCAGGAGGTAGGGATATCGGAACAATGGTATTTGCAGAAATTGCCAGACTACGTACAACTACCAGGATCTATGCTGAGTAATGGAAAGGGAGATGCTGTCAACTTGGGAACTCCTTGGACAGGAAGCCTGTTCGACAAATCCTTTTTTACTGAAAAGAAGTTTAATCGTTATCGCCAATCGGACAACTTTAAGGTACCTTTCTGGTTACAGCCGGAAAAATATTATACGGGGGTGGCATGGTATCAGCGTGATATCGACATCCCTGCCGGGTGGCAAGAGAAAGCCATTCGTCTGTTTTTCGAAAGGTGCCATTGGGAAAGTCGTGTATGGATAGATAGTGTGGAAGTGGGGATGAGAAACACATTGAGTGCTCCTCAGGAATACGATCTGACAGGTTTGCTTACTCCCGGAAAACATGTGATTACTGTTCGTGTAGATAATATGATACGAGAAATTGATCCGGGGGAAAATTCGCATAGTATTTCTGACCATACGCAAGGAAACTGGAACGGTGTAACAGGAGAAATGTTTATCGAAGCTAAGTCGCCCGTCTATTACGAGGATATTACTCTTTTCCCCACTTTGAGCAAAAGCGAGTTAACCGTTAAAACCAATGTGCGCAATGTTACGGGCAAACAGCAGGAAGTGAACTTTTTCTTCATGTTAGAAAAGAAAAGAATAGAATATAAACAGGTGATGAAGCCGGGTGATAACAAGTTGGAGTTTAAAATCCCCTTGTCGAGAAATATGACTTATTGGGATGAATTCCATCCTAATCTCTATACGCTGCATTGTGGGCTACAGGGATTCGGAACTATTACAGATGACCGTCAACTCACTTTTGGTTGTAGGGAATGGGAAGTCAGAGAAGGGGTGCTCTATTTGAACGGGCATCCCGCCTTCATGCGAGGTACGCTGCATTGCGCTTCCTTCCCATTGACCGGTTACCCCTCTACTGACAAGGAAGAATGGTTGCGTGAGTTTCGTATTTGTAAGGAGCATGGTCTCAATCATATTCGTTTTCACTCTTGGTGTCCGCCTGAAGCTGCTTTCGAGGCAGCAGATGAGTTAGGCATATATTGTCAGGTGGAATGCTCTTCTTGGCCCAATCAGTCGAGTAGCATCGGGGATGGCAAACCCATAGACGCTTTCCTACAGACAGAAGCAGAGTATATTGTGAAAGTATACGGTAATCATCCTTCGTTCTGCATGTTGGCTCTTGGCAATGAGCCCGGAGGAAATCATAAGCAGTATCTCACCAACTTTGTTTCCTACTGGAAAGCACGTGACAACCGACGGTTGTACACCACAGCGGCAGGTTGGCCTAATATTCAGGAAAGTGATTTCCTGAGTGATTCCCAACCTCGTATTCAACATTGGGAGGAAGGATTGGGCAGTATCATTAATTCTAAAGAACCTTCTACAGCATACGATTGGAGCGATTATACAGATAAATTCAATCAACCTTTCATCAGCCATGAGATAGGGCAATGGTGCGTATACCCCAATTTCAAGGAAATAGCAAAATACACAGGTGTATATAAGGCAAAAAACTTTGAGATATTTCAAGAGAGTTTGCGGGAAAGCGGAATGGAAGCGTTGGCAGATAGCTTTCTGTTGGCTTCAGGTAAATTGCAGACAATTTGCTATAAAGCAGATATCGAAGCTGCTTTGCGTACGTCTAATTTCGGCGGATTCCAACTTTTGGGATTGAGCGACTTTACCGGACAAGGTACAGCATTGGTAGGTACATTGGATGCTTTTTGGGAGGAGAAAGGATATGTTACTCCCGAGGAGTATCGGCGATTCTGCAACAGCGTGGTGCCGTTAGCGCGTATTCCCAGATTAGTATTTGAGAATGATGAAAAGTTTGTTGCTCAGATAGAGGCTGCAAATTATAATGAAGAGATGCAAAACCCAAAAGTCTGTTGGATAGTGAGAGATGGTACCAATAAGATAGTGAGACAGGGAAAATTCTCTATAAGCCAAATTGCCATCGGCAACAGACAGTCGTTAGGCTCCATAGAATTCAACTTGAAAGATATAGAAAAGCCCGCTCAGTTGACCTTGGAAGTATTGATAGACAATTATGCAAACAATTGGAATTTTTGGGTATATCCTACAGAAAAGGAGATTGTAAATAGTAATGATATCTTACTGACTGATTATTTGGACAAGACTGCCATTAAACGTTTAAATAACGGTGGTAAGGTATTATTGTCATTAAAGAAAGGTACGTTGAAAGATGAGTACGGTGGAAATCTAGCCATTGGTTTTTCCAGTATCTTTTGGAATACATCGTGGACTAATGGACAAGCACCTCATACATTAGGTATTCTATGTAATCCGAAACATCCGGCATTGGCTGCTTTCCCAACAGAGTATCACAGCAATTACCAATGGTGGGATGCGATGACCCATTCTGCACCCATACGTATAAATAAGGTGTCCAAAGAAGCCCAGCCCATTGTGAGAGTGATTGATGACTGGTTCTCCAATCATCCGTTGGCATTGTTGTTTGAAGTGAAGATAGGCAAAGGTAAATTGTTGGTGTCCGGCATTGATTTTCACCGCGACATGCAAATGCGTCCTGCTGCTCGCCAACTACTTTCCAGCTTGTTAAACTATATGCAGAGCAGCGATTTCTCTCCGAGACATATCGTGAAAATTGAAACAATTAATGATTTGATAGATAAGTAATATGAACAAAAATATTGGATTAGGCATACTTCTCGGATTAGGTATGGTTGCACTTCCTGTGGAAGCGCAGAATGTGTATGAACTGACAGCACCAAAGGTGGAGAAGATAATTTATACCAAACATCTGAAACTGGGTGGAACGGCTCCTGATGGTGGAAGCATAGAAGTGAATAGTTTTTATATGTTACGGAACGGAAAGCCCATGCTGCCCGTTACAGGTGAGTTCCACTACAGCCGCTATCCTGCAGAACAGTGGGAACAGGCTATCTTGAAGATGAAGGCTGGTGGACTGACCATCATTCCTACTTATGTGTTCTGGAATATCCACGAGGAAAAGGAGGGCGTGTTCGATTGGAACGGTAATAGAGATTTGCGTCGCTTTGTGGAGCTATGTAAAAAACATGACATGGACGTGATTGTACGTATTGGTCCTTTCTGTCACGGAGAAATACGTAATGGAGGTTTACCGGATTGGCTTTTTGCGCGTCCAGTAGAGGTACGCTCCAATGATGTAAACTATTTGAAGTATGTAGAACGTCTCTATAATGAGATTGCAGTTCAGTTGAAGAAATTGTATTATAAGGATGGAGGTCCCATCATTGGTGTGCAGATAGAGAATGAACACCAACATTCGGCTGCGCCATGGGCCATTCAATATCCCGGTGAACAAAGGGATATGACGGCTGCCACCTACGATTCGTCCATTACAATGATTGGAGTAAGTGAACAGCATCAGAATATTACGATGTCTGAATTGGGCGATCTACACATGCGTACACTAAAACAGATGGCAGAGAAAGCGGGTATCATTACTCCTTTGTATACCGCTACCGGTTGGGGAATGGCTGCTGTGATAGGTAATGAGGCACTACCTGTAACTGCTGCTTACACCTATCCGTTTTGGGCAAAGCCCTCTATGTCTCCTTTCTGTCTGTTTAAAGACATTCAGCGGGTACCAGATTATTCGCCGGTGCGCTATGATACCGACAAGTATCCGTCGTTCTGTGCGGAGATGGGTGTAGGTATTCAGATGGTGTATCGCAGTCGCCCTATTGTGAAGGCTGAAGCAGCCGAAGCGTTGATGGTACGTACATTGGGCAGTGGTGCAAACGGTATAGGTTACTACATGTACCACGGTGGCTCTACCCCGAAACAAAACAATGGCGTAGGATTTTTTAGCGATGACGGTATGGGTATGCCTAAGATTTCCTACGACTATCAGGCTCCGATTGGTGAATTTGGTTTGGTACGTGATTCGTATCAGAATTTGCGCATTCTTCATACATTCTTAAAAGATTTCGGTTCTATATTGGCACCCATGGAAACGGTACTGCCCGAAGGATATGAGAAAATAACACCGGATAATCGGGAAACGTTGCGTTATGCTGCCCGTATGAAAGAAGATGCCGGTTTCATCTTCATGACCAACTTTCAGGATCATGATACAGCACGCTTTGACCAGACAGATTTGCAGTTAAAACTAAAGCTAAAAAAACAGACATTGATCATTCCTTCTAGTAAAACGTTTACTTTGAAAAAAGACCAAAGTGTGATTTTACCCTTTAATCTCTCTATGGAAGGGGCACTCTTAAAGTATTCTACTACTCAACTCTTGGCTAAAGTAGAGGAAAAGAATGCCGTACACTACTTCTTTTTTGCTCCGGAAGGACTACGTACAGAATATAGTTTTGACAAATCAACGTTGAGCTCGGGTAAGGAGTTCTATACACCGAAACCTGGTTTGAAAAGTACTTTCTCCATTACAGTTAAAAATGGAAAGACGTTGAAGATTACAACCTTAACACGTCAACAGGCATTGAACACTACCAAAGTGAATAATCATATCCTTATTACTGAAGCCACAGTATTGCCTGAGAAAGAACAATGTACTTTGCTAAGTTTAGGGAAGACCCAAATCAGCTATGCCCTTTATACTGCTAATAAAGGATGGAAAGAGGAAACCATAGAGGTACAACCGGTAGATGTGAAAGCTGATTGGAAGAAAGTGGGTACCCGCCGAATGACCGTAAAGATAGATCAGCCCGATGTGCCACAGGTAAACGATTACTTCCTACGTGTGAACTATGTAGCAGATGTGGCAATGGCTTTCATTGGTGGTTATTTGGTGCTTGATCATTATTACTATGGGATACCATGGACAATCGGTTTGAGACGATTCAAAAATGAATTGAAGAATGAATACTTGAGCTTCTATTTCCGTCCTTTACGTAAAGACGCCCCTTTCATTGGTGATCTTCCTGTGGAAGCTATTCCAGATTTCTCACAAAAGGATGCCGATTGCTTGGTCAGAAGTGTGGATGTTATACCTGAATATAAGGCTATTGTTAATATTTAAAAATCAAATGGCTTCTGTCTAAAGCCCAAAGAAGGTGTGTCAACACACACCTTCATTTTCTCTTTAAAATACATTCCGGTTCTTAATCTATCTTTTCATACTACTTTCCCTCACCTGCAAACAAGTAGGAATAATGATTTGCTTGATTTTTTTATCCCCTTTAATCTTATCAATCAGCATCTGACATGCAGCTTCCCCCATCTTGTAAGTCTGATGCGAGACAGCCGAAAGCCGGGGAACTACATAATTGGCATGTTGTTCGTCCGTATATCCGATCAGTGCTATATCCTGGGGAATACGAAGTCCATGATTTCTGATTACTTCCATAGCGGCAAACGCCAAGGTATCATTCATGGCGAGAATGGCATCAGGAGGCTCAGGAAGTGACAATAAAGTCTCTGTAGCTATTTTCCCTTCCTCGAAATCTATCTTCCGGCATACTACCAAGTCCTTCTCAATAGATATTTTATTTTCCCTCAACGCTTCAAGGTAACCGTGTTTTCTGTTTTTCACTATATCCAGGTGGTTGGCGCCACCGATAAAAGCAATTCGCTTGCTTCCATGATCCAGCAAGTGCTGTGTAGCCATTTGGGCAGAATGTACTCCATCTGCCACCACCGTAGAGAAACGTTCCGGCATACAGACACGGTCAAACAGCACGAGTGGCATATTCATATCATCCAAACTCAGCCAATGGTCATAATCCGTTGTTTCCTGAGACAAACACCCTATCACACCTTCTACATGCATATTGACCAGATTCTCAATATTTCTTTTCTCGTGCTCGTATGACTCATGGGAGGTCGTGATAATGACAAAATAACCGTTTGCTATGGCTGTATCTTCTATGCCACTCAAGATAGATGCAAAGAAGTGAGTGACAATATCGGGCACAATCACTCCAATGGTACGAGGGGTATTTTTCCGAAGACTCATGGCAAAGGGATTGGGATGATAATTCATCTCTTTCGCTAATTTCTGGACTTTAGCACAAAGTTCCCGACTGATTTCGGGACTGTTTTTCAAGGCACGAGACACTGTAGGAATAGATACACCTAATATCTGCGCCAAATCTTTCAATGAAGTACGTCTCGATTCTGCCATATAAATACTATAACGGTAATTGATTTACTTTACAAAGAAAGCACATTCCCGTCAATATCCATACAAAGATCGGCTTTTTTTAGTGGTTAGTGATGAATCACCTGCCAAGCGACACTGCGCAGCTTATTCACCACTAGCCACTTATCACTAATAAATCGCTTCCCGCATCCGGTCTTCGAATGCAGCTAAAGCAGCTTTGGCACCCTCACCCATGGCTATGACGATCTGCTTATAGGAAACATCGGTCACATCGCCAGCAGCATAGATACCTTTCACAGAGGTTCGTCCGTTCTTGTCGGTCAGGATTTCACCCATGCGGTTCGTTTCCACCAGTTCTTTGAACAAAGCACTATTGGCAGTCAGACCAATCTGGACAAAAATACCATCCAAAGCAAAAATCTCTTCTTTTTCCAATGAACGATCTTTCTTTATGAGTCCCACCACTTTGTCACCATCTCCTAATACCTCTACCGTCTGGGTATTAGTGAAGATATCCACATTAGGCAGGCTCCTGGCCTTCTCTTGTAAAACAGTATCGGCTTTCAAGGCATCCATGAACTCAAAGACGGTTACTTTGGAACAGATACCCGCCAAATCAATAGCGGCTTCCACTCCGGAGTTCCCACCACCGATGACTGCCACTTCCTTGCCTTTATAGAACGGCCCGTCACAATGAGGACAGAAAGCCACTCCATGACCAATGTATTTTTCTTCACCGGGAACATTCAATTTTCTCCAGTTCGCCCCTGTAGCAATAATCAGTACGGGAGCCTTATAGGTTTCTCCACCTTTTACCGAAAGTACTTTCATCCCTTCGGCCACTTCCACCTTTTCTATCCGGCGGTTTTCCAAAATATCAATATTATATTCCGCCAAATGTTTTTTCAAGTCTTGAGCCAGCTGTTTACCGGTGGTTTGAGGAATAGATATCAAGTTCTCGATTCCCATGGTCTCATTTACCTGTCCACCGATACGTTCGGCTATCACCGCTACTTTCAATCCTTTTCGGGCCGAATAGATGGCAGCTGTTGTTCCGGAAGGACCACCACCGGCCACCAGAACATCATATTCTTTTGTCTCAGCAGCTTCCAATTCCACAGAGCCGTAACGGGCTTCCAGCTTCTCCAATAAATCGCCGATGCTGCCACGGCCTACATGAATTTGTTCACCATCAGCAAACACAGTAGGAACGGCCTGCACCTTCATACGGTTCACTTCATCCTCATTGATAGCCCCATCCACTGCCTCATGACGTATCTGATGATTCAGAACCACCATCACATTCAGAGTCTGGACCACATCGGGACAATTGGTACAGGTCAGAGACAAATAGGTGGTCAGATTAATGGGCCCCCGCAATGCCTTGATACGTCTGGTAATAAACTCGTCCGGAAAATTCTTTCCTTTGCCGTCAGCATTCAGAACAGCCATCAACAAAGAAGTAAATTCATGACCACCAGGTACGGCACGAAATGTGATTCCCGTATCCTCTCCCTCTTTTAAAAGGATAAACTTCAGCCCTTCACTATCCTGCAACCGACAGGAAAGTTTATCCGAACAGGAAGCCACTTCTTCCAACAAGTCCACCAACTCGGCACGACTTTCGTGCTGAGGGTGGACAAAGATGTCAAAAGTATAGTGCGCTTCCAATTGGGCAAAAAGACCTTTTAACTGATCTTTTATCGCACTATCTAACATGAGTTCTATACTTTAAATTTTACCTACCAAATCAATACTCGGTTTCAAGGTCTCAGCACCTTTCTTCCATTTAGCAGGACAAACCTCACCATCATGAGTGGCTACAAACTGGGCAGCTTCTACCTTACGAAGAAGTTCATCAGCATTACGCCCGATACTGTTGTCCTGAATTTCAGCTAATTTGATCTTGCCTTCGGGATTCACTACAAAAGTACCACGATAAGCCATACCGTCTTCTTCAATCATCACACCAAATGCACGCGACAAAGCACCTGTAGGATCTGCCAACATCGGATAAGTGATTTTGCGGATGCTTTCAGACGCATCATGCCATGCTTTATGAACGAAATGTGAATCGGTGCTTACAGAATATACTTCCACTCCCATTGCTTTGAACTGATTATACTTTTCAGCAATATCTACAAGTTCGGTAGGGCATACAAACGTAAAGTCAGCAGGATAGAAGAAGAAAATAGCCCATTTACCTTCAATATCTTTATTAGTTACGGTTTTAAACTCTCCATTATGGAATGCCTGAACTTTAAATTCAGGAACTTGTGAATTAATAATTGGTTCCATACTCTTTTTATTTTTAAATTAAAACTGATTTTTAAATTGTAATTATTACATTTGCAAAGATAACCGACTTCAGCACCTTCCACAATACCTAATTATTAGGATTGTATAGAACAAGATTCACCATAAATAGGTATTGGATAAACGATTTTTTTAATCGAATTTTGCATGGAGTTAAAAGGATGCTAAATATTTTAACAACAATAGTTTATATTAGAATAATTATTTAAAAGTACATGTAGTATGAAAATAGAAAAAATTATAGCCCGCGAGATATTAGACTCACGTGGTAATCCCACAGTAGAAGTCGATGTTACATTAGAATCAGGAATCACAGGTCGTGCATCGGTTCCGTCAGGAGCATCAACCGGAGAACACGAAGCATTAGAACTACGCGATGGTGACAAAACTCGCTATAATGGAAAAGGAACCTTAAAAGCTGTAGCCAATGTAAACACAATCATTGCCCCGGCGCTAATTGGTTGCTCAGCACTGGAACAACGTGCCATTGATAAAAAGATGTTAGCATTAGATGGTACTCCCACTAAATCCAAACTCGGGGCCAATGCCATTTTAGGCGTATCGCTAGCAGTAGCAAAAGCAGCCGCAAACTATCTGGATATACCTTTATATAGATACATAGGTGGGACGAATACATACGTAATGCCGGTTCCAATGATGAATATCATCAATGGCGGTTCACATAGTGATGCTCCCATTGCTTTTCAAGAATTTATGATTCGTCCTGTAGGTGCTCCATCTTTCCACGAAGGTTTACGCATGGGAGCCGAAGTATTCCATGCGCTGAAAAAAGTATTGCATGACCGCGGTCTGAGCACTGCCGTAGGCGATGAAGGTGGTTTTGCTCCTGCCTTGAACGGAACCGAGGATGCCATTGAGTCTATTCTGGCAGCCATCAAGAATGCAGGTTATGAACCGGGTAAAGATGTCATGATTGGTATGGACTGTGCTTCTTCTGAATTCTATAAGAATGGCGTTTATGACTATACGATTTTTGAAGGAGAAACAGGCAAAAAACGTACGACTGACGAGCAAATTAATTATCTGGAAGAATTGATTAATAAGTATCCTATCGATTCTATTGAGGACGGTATGAGTGAAAATGACTGGGAAGGGTGGAAGAAGCTGACCGAACGTATAGGCAACCGTTGCCAACTGGTAGGTGATGACTTGTTCGTAACCAATGTAGAATTCCTTTCAAAAGGTATTGCACAAGGATGCGCCAACTCTATCCTGATCAAAGTCAATCAAATAGGTTCTTTAAGTGAAACACTGGATGCTATTGAAATGGCTCATCGTCATGGATATACCACTGTTACTTCCCACCGCTCAGGAGAAACGGAAGACGCAACCATTGCAGACATTGCCGTAGCTACCAATAGTGGACAAATCAAAACAGGCTCATTGAGCCGGAGCGACCGCATGGCAAAATACAACCAGTTACTCCGTATTGAAGAGGAACTGGGTAATTTGGCCGTATATGGTTACAAACGAATCAAATAATTGGATCTTTTGTACATTTATGTAATCGGATAGCGTCTTTGAGAAAAGGCGCTATCTTTTTTGGATATTGCTTTCCGATGACATTCTTAAAAAAAATATAAAAGCCTCCTGTCTTCTGTCTGTCCTTTAAAGGTTTTATGTACTTTTGTACCGCTTTAAACAAAAAACAATCAATAAAAATGGACGATTCAATACCACGAACGTGCAATAGTATTAACTGATCCGACAGGGCAATCACTACTCTGAATGCCTCTGAACGGATATAAATGAACGAAAGGAGGCAATAAGATGAGAAAATATCTTTATTGTGAAAATGGCTTTGTAGAAAAGCCACAATGGATGCCAAACTGCTGGGTGAATGTAGAATGCCCCGACCAAAGTGATTTTGAGTTTCTGACTAAAGAATTAAAAGTCCCCGAAGCTTTTTTAGAGGACATCGCCGATATGGATGAACGTCCACGAACGGATACGGAAGACAACTGGCTACTGACCATTATCCGAATCCCCCTGCAACAACAGGGAAGCATCCCTTATATCACTATCCCTATCGGTATCATTACAAATAATGAAATCATTGTTACCGTGTGTTATCACTCCACTGAAATGATTCCTGATTTCATTGACCACACCCGACGTAAAGGAATCATTGTGCCTAATAAATTTGAACTGATTTTACGGTTAATTTACTCATCTGCCGTATGGTTCTTGAAATATCTGAAACAAATAAACAATGATGTAGCTGCCGCAGAAAAAGAATTGGAAAGGAGCATACGTAATGAGGACCTGCTAAGATTGATGAAACTACAAAAAACATTGGTTTATTTCAATACGTCCATTCGTGGAAATGAGGTGATGGTAGGTAAATTGCAAAGTATCTTCCAGGAAAAAGATTATCAAAACCGCGATTTGGTAGAAGATGTAGTCATTGAATTAAAACAAGCATATAACACGGTAAATATCTACAGTGATATCTTAACCGGAACCATGGACGCATTTGCTTCCATCATATCCAATAATGTAAACACCATCATGAAACGCATGACCAGTATTTCCATCATTCTGATGGTACCCACATTAATAGCTAGTTTCTATGGAATGAACGTAGATGTACATGTAGATGCATTACCACATGCTTTTAGTTTTATTATTTTGGCGTCCATCACATTGTCTGCGTTGGCCTTTGTTATTTTCAGGAAGATAAAGTGGTTCTAAAAAATCCTGTAACAATATCATATGACCTGTCATTCACGACAACAGGTCATATGATAAAACTGATAAAACTCTTTTCGCCCCCTAATCTTATGACAAAGAGATTCAATTTACTCTTGATTTCTTTCTCCAAATACGTTTTATCCATAAATAGTATCCTGTTAATGGCAAGGTGGCTCCTATCAAAGCTGCTATAAACGTCAGTAAACGAGTAAGCATACCGCCCCAACTACCAACATGTACAGAATAGATCCATCCGCGAATCTTTCCAGCCTTCTCAGCATCTTTATATAAAACTACCTCATCAATCTCACCACTATGATGATTGAATTTATAACGGTCGGAAGCACGTTGATTACCAAAGGTATTGAAAGAAACATTTGCTACCCCATCTGATAAGGTTATCTGTTTGTAACCGGGATTATTTAGGGCTAATTGTTCATAAACTTGTTGCCAACAAACATAGGACGAAGAATGAGAAACATTCTTTCCAGGTTGATCACTACCTCTACCACCACGCAGAGTCACCCCACTATGTGTACCTCCCTGTTGTACTTCCACGCCAAACACTTTATAGAAACCTGTCCGATACCATCCAAAAGACCATGTTAACCCGGTAAGGGCCATAGCCAATAAAAAAAACAGCGCATACATTCCACCTGCAACATGCAGGTCATACCAAAATCTTCTAAAGCCCCTGCCGACAGATATTCTTAAACTATTTTTCAAGGCTTTTCGTGTACGAGGCCACCAGATAACGATACCCGATATCAAAACCACGACAAACAACAGGGTGCTGACACCTACAATCATTTTTCCCCAAAAGACTCCGCCATCCGCTTTCATACTGTCCAACAGCCAGCGATGCAGCCTGAACATAGTCACAAAAAATGCAGGACGTTCATATTTACCTTTAATCTCACCAGTATATTGATCCACATACATAGAAGCACGACGAGGCTTGGACAGATTCACCTGCCAAGCGCGTTCCGGGTCAGAAAAAACACTGATTCCTATCACAAACACACTGTCGGGTAACGTGAGTTCTACCTCTTCTAATAATCGATCAACAGGAAGTGGAACTGTCTCTACCTTTTTTACATAATAGAGTTCATGCCTAGCCAGTTCCATCACTTCATTTTCAAAAACCAGCATAGCTCCCGAGAAGCAAATCAAGGTAATGATTAACCCGAAAGGAACAGAAAGCCAAAGATGTATTTGGCGAAATATTTTCTTCATAAAATCTTCAATACAATTCATAAAAAGAGTCTGCATAAGCACATACTGCCCGCAGACTCCCACTATATTATTACAATACTCAGTTCTGAGGTTGCATTTTACCGACGCCACTGATTTGTGTCGCTTCTATAGAAACACCCTTTGTCGCTACCGCACCAACCGGATCTATTTTATAAATAGACGGATATCCTTCTGTTGTAGTTACAGCCATATAGGCATATCCATTCTCCACATACGGAGTATTACCAAAGCCAGAGATCAAATCGGCAGAAGGCAAGCCGGTTACATAAGTAAGTTTTCCGGTTTCTCCTTTATATATCGCTAACTGATTAGCTGTGAAACCAGTTTCAGTCAAGGGACGATCATACATCAACAACAAGAAATAATCTCCCGTAATATGCCAACAACGAATGAAAGATTTACCTCCGGTCTGCGCTTCGATACTATAATAATAATCAGGATCAAACTCTTCTGTTCCAGCCTTTATACGTACTACTCCAGCATCCAAGGTAGTCTGTTGCCGTTTATCAGCCATTGTTTTGGCATAACTAGGAGAAAATACATAAATATCACCATTATCTGCCGCCCAAATAGTTTGGTAATATTGAGACTTCATTCGCCCACAAGCATAGCTGATTTTATCAGTCTCAATAATCTTTTTAGTAGTCAGCGTTTCATTATCAAAAATAGCGACCCAGCATTTGTTGGGATATTGCGTCCATTGCAATTCGCCTTTTTTATAACTGCTGCTGTTGGAACCACCGTCTTCTGTCTTTACCAAATCATCATTGCCAGGAAGTATCCATTTTCCCCCGTCAGTGGCCGATCCATATTGACTTAACCCCATTGGAATAGCAGCGCTATACAGCTTATTATTTTGTTCCAATATGCCGGCCAATGTTACATATTCTCCATTTCCCAAGAAGTTCTCGGACATATAAGCCTTATTTTGAGTATCATTCGTTGTAAATGTTTCAGCAGATACATCCAAATAAGAAAGCAAAAACATTTTTGGTAAATATCCATTCTCATCAGCATACGCAGTGGGTCCGTCACCGGTAGACGAGGTCATGATATATTTATCATAAATACCGTAAGTAGTAAATCTCTTTATGGCAAACTCCCCCGAACGAGCCTTTACTTCATTATTTGAATCCATGATATAAGAACGGGTCGTACCTGCATTCCCTTGATTATAAGTCAGTGCATAAAGATATTGATTCTTGTAAAACACCCATTGAGTTGCGCCATCATTCACAAGACCATTATTCACTGTAGAAACAGTGCCTTTATCCAACGTTTCAGAAGTAAGCAGTACATTCGTTGTATTTCCAGACGCTGTGACCGAAGATGCAATAACATACTCACCTTTAGCCTCGGTACCCGAACCGTAATCCGGCTCATTATCCGTACATGCACTCAACACCATTCCTACTATGGCAATAGCAACAAATCCATTCAAAAAGAAAATTTTCTTCATTTTATTCTTCTATTTAATTTAAAATCCAATTAATTATAAACTTTTTCCAATTCTTTAATTACCGAAACAAACACGCAGTTTACCATAAAAAGCCCGACCGGCCTTCTGAAGACTAAAATTATCATATAACTTCTCATCTGTGAAGTTACGACATTCCAATGATACGTTATATCGTCCTTTTTGCAAACTATAAGAAAGGGATATATTGTGTGAGAATTGATCAGGTACCACATAGTCCCCCTTATTTGAGCCTATTCGGGAAGAATAATAAGTAAAGCTATGCAGATATTGATTATCATAAGACACTGTCAACATATTGCCTTTCCTTCCTAAATCCCGCCAATAAAAAGTAACATCCGAATCAGCAAACATATAAGGCAGGTTCGGCATCCGTTCTTTATAAGCCAAATTTTCCGCACTGCTGGAAATAGATGTTTTCATATTGTCGCGTACATCCATTTTGGTAAAATTACCTCCTATACTCACCCAATTGCCAAAACCGTAACGAGCAGAAACAGTATATCCTTTCGTCAATACTTTACCGTAATTAATATATTTCGCAGCATATTTACCACCACTCAAATCCGCAATATTACGCTGAATATAATCTTTCGTATTCCGATAAATCACTCCACCTTCCATATATACAGAATGCCTGCCAAATGTTCTGTTATAGCTCAAATTAAAATTCAAATTATCACTACTCTCAGGTTTTATACTGATATCTCCCATTTCCAAATCCTCATCTCCAAACATTTCTTCAATAGTAGGCAGACGATATGCTTTTTCGTATGACAATTTTGCCTGCAAACCGGATAGAATGAAATAAGTTCCCGCAGCTCCATACCCTATGGAATTCATGTTTCGGGTAGTACGGACATAATCATCCTGATTCGTAGTCGTAGCCATAGGACCTGCTACATACAAACTATAATATTTTCCAAACACTGAGAGGTTCCAATTATCAGACGGCATCAACCGATAGGATAATCCGGAGATATTCTTATGGGTTTCTTTAGCGATGGCATCCTCCGATTCCACCTTAGCCAATAAAGAAGTATTAGAACGGCGGAAAGTATTCAACACATGATTAAAGGTCAGCATGTGTATTTTCGCCAGACGGTAATTAACAGTTAATGTTCCATTCCAATTGTTATTATCCGCCCGTGAATATTGATTGGATTGTTCACCGGGTGAGTTCATTAATTTCCTATCACCCAACCAATTGTACTTATATGAAGCTGTATCTATATTTGCCGTTGCATTTTTATTATAATTGGCAGTCAATGCCACATTCAGACCTTTGATTAATAAGTCACGCTTATTATACTCCAATGACGGCATCAACGAATGTCCTTTACGATGTTTTTCCCCATAAACTATTTCCTGACGTACTCCGGTCTGTATCTCCTTATACATATGTGAATAAGTAAAGCCCAACATCAATCTGTCTGCCCATTTCTTATCCACAATGCCAATCTTACCTATAACCGCCTCATTATGATAGGTATCATTAAAGCGCTTGACACGTACCCTTTTATCTTTATCAATTCTTCCGGTTTCAAAGTCCTCTACCGGTGCGTCCACATGATAATCATTATCCGAATAGTTTTGGAAAGCATTTATTTCATAAGTAAAGCCGTTTTTGAAAGTTTGTCCGAAATTCACATACGATTTATGCGTATTGAACGACCCGTATGAATAGGAGCCATCCAAAAACCAATTACGTCTCTTCTTATTGGTTACAATATTGATAACACCACCTATAGCATCCGTGCCAAATCCTACAGGAACCACCCCTTTATACACTTCAATCCTATCTGCAAAATTCACAGGAATATTATTTAAGCCAAAAGAACTCCCTACTCCCTCCTGAGGTACACCGTCAATAAATATCTTCACATGTTTGCCACTGAAACCATCCAACATCAATTGCATATCCGAACCTACCCCACCTGACTCACGGAGTTTCATTCCCGGAGCTTTAGCCAAAGCATCACTCAGATTTTTGGTAGAATTCTGGAACTCTTTTGTATCTACAGCTATCGCATTGAATGCGGAACGTTTCACACGGGAAACCCCGTTAGATACCACTACAACTTCATCCAACTCAGTCACTGACGGGGCAATCATTACATTCATCTTAATCCTTTCTCCATGAACTAAAGTTATGGGCTTTTCTATAGTCTCATATCCTATAGCCGAAACAACCAGTGTATATTTCCCTGCCGGTGCATGAAGATGATAAATACCTTCTTCATTCGTTGTACAGCCATAAGTTGTACCCTTCAAATATACGGTCGCAAAATCTACGACTTCCTGTTTTTCTTTGGATATCACTTTACCGGATACCATTATCTTAGGTTGTGCAAAGATAGATATCGCTCCGATTATTAAAAAAAGGGATCCTAAACTAATCCTTTGTAACTGTCTTCTTACCATGAATACCTATAATTCTAAATTCTTAATTTTTGGGAATGCAAAGTTCTATAAAAAGAAAGGGGGAAACAATCACCTGATATCGGTAATCTTTTCCCCCATTTTACAGAATATATATACTACGCAATAGCTCTTTATAGGTATTTATGCAATAAACACGCTATCGGGTCTAGTTCCGGAAATCAAACCATAGCTTCATTCTAAAGCCATCATCCCCTTTATTAATTTTAATATAAGAAGCCTCTCCTCCTGTCCCCTGAGAGTTGACAGCCGGGATTTCAAATAAGAACGAAAGGTCTCCAGCAGGATATTCCTTTACTGATATTCCACGGCTTTCACGGTCACGCTGCTCCTCCGGAGTGAAGACGCGAAAGAAAATACCGTCAGTTTCCGAATAAACTGTCATCGGTGTTGTCTTTGATTGGAGTGTTGCCCAATAGAGATCTGCATGATACCCTTTGAATTCCGGATAAATAAGCTGATGATAATATTCTCCCGTCACCGTATTGTTGTAGTCCTTCTGCCAAATACCATAATTCGTTCCTTCGATACGGTTCTTCCATACCCGGTAAGGACCTTTGCCTAACCAACGCATCCCACTGATGTTCTTTTCAGGAAAAGAGAATGAAAAACCGAAATTAAGAACCGGACGGTCAAAGTATACACCGTCAAACTTGTTCTTTGCTCTGTAATTCAGCACTAATGCATCCATTCCAAGCAATCCGTCAGGTGCCATTCTCCAGACAATGGAGTCGGCCGCACCTTTATATTTTACGGTATAAATGGCAGTATCACCTTGCATCTTTAGGTTAGCAGAACAGAAAAGCATCTTCATCCCGACCGGGAGAGGACCATCAGACAATGGTATGATCTTGCTACCGTTCTTCACTTCTACCAAATTACCATTCGCTTTGTTGAATGTTGCTGTAACTCCATTCGCTATCAGTGTAACACTATTGTCGTCTGTCTGATATCTGGCAGTAGCAGTTGTTGTCGGTTGTAAATACCTGTATTCTATAAAGTACTTACGGTTATTCTTGATAGGAAACGTCCAATTACATATCATATCTCCCGCTACATTGTAGGCTTCCAATTCCAAGATGTCTCCATTGAAGAATTTCTCAGGCAAATCAAAGTGGGCTATCCCCTTCTCGCCAGGCTGAATCGCAGGTAACAGTACGCCGCCCTCCGCTAAGCAGATGGGGCTGTCGGACACCTGTGGAATAGGTAAACGCATTACCTTCCACTTCATCCGGCATTCGCTTAAGTTGCTGAATAAGTAATCGTTAGTTACATAAAAATCTCCTTTGAAAGAAGAAGTTATTTTTAATGGATGTATTTGAATGGGTGACCATACCTCCCGAACAGTATAAAAACTGCCTTCTTTTTCGCGATTTGCCCCCACAATACCATCGGGAGCATTAGGACCGTAAGTGTCCATTTGTCCGGTATCTGTACGGCGGACAGCTTCATCCACATATGCCCAAAGGAAGCCACCGGCAAAAAGTGGATTTGCCTTAAACTTTGACCATAGTCCTTTGAGGCCTGCACCCTGTCCACGGTCATAGAGGCCATGCAGGAACTCCGTCATCATAAAAACCTTATGCCCGCGTTCCAACCGATACATGTTATCCGTACCATTAGGGTAATGACGTGTATCCAAGCCATTGAAATCCGCCCACGGATGAATGACGTGACGTTTCTGCGGATCATAGTCGGCAAAACGATTGTCAACAGCAGTATTCCATCCTCCTTCGTTACCATTTGCCCAAACAAAGATACACGGGTGATTCACATCACGAAATATCATCTCAGGCAATAACTTTTCTGCTATTTCAGTGCTATAGCTATTCTGCCAACCACATAATTCATTGAGATAAAGAAGACCTATGGAATCACACGCCTCTAAAAAATGAGTATCTGGTGGATAATGTGAACGCACGGCATTCATATTCATCTGCTTAATGAGCAAAGCATCCTTCAGACTGAGTTCCCGGCTGATTGTCCTACCTGTTTCCGGATCAAAGCAATGACGGTTAATCCCCTTCACTAAAAGACGAGTACCGTTCAGATATACGCCATCTTCAGGACGGAATTCAATGGTACGGAATCCTATGCGCTCCGTAATCTCGTGCACAACATCTCCTGTTGTGGAAAGAAGACGCATCGTGAGCCGGTAAAGGTTGGGATGTTCAGGATCCCATGTCCTGATATTGTTCCAATGTGTGGTAAGTATCTGTTTCTCTTCCGTCGAAAGCCCGCATACCTGCCGCCCTATAGGAAGCTGTGAATCACAGGAAATGAGCGACAGTTCCAATTGTTGTCCTTTGGAAATATTTTTCAAATATACATCTGTGTGCAACGTACCGTCAGCACGGGCATCCACCGCTATATGTTCTATTTGCGTGCGAGGCTTTGCCGTCAGATATACAGGACGATAGATACCTCCGAAAAGCCACCAGTCAGCCCGGCGCTCCGCTGCATTAACTGATTTATCAGCCGACTGCTTCTTCACCGTCACTTCCATCAAATTCGTTTTCCCGAATTTCAGTCTGTCCGTGATATCATAAGAAAAACGATAGAATGATCCCTGATGAACAGGGCCAGCGATGACATCGTTGATTTTCACTTCAGCATCAGTCATAACACCTTCAAATACAATACTTATCTGTTTGCCTTTCCAAGTGTCCGGAACATCAAAACAATGACGATAGATGCCGTATTCATCGCAAAAATCATGTTCCCTGTAGGCATCATATTGCTTTTCTTTCTCGTGTTCCTTATAAATATAATAGCGCCCGTAGGTATAGCCTCCAAAACCTTGCTGTTCCCAGCAAGACGGAACATCTATCTTGCTCCACTTTTGAGAGTTCATACCTGAAGAGCACCAGAAATTCCACTTCACAGTATGATCCGGTCCTGTACCGGAAAGATACCTCACTTCTGTCTGTTGAGCTTTTGTCGTGCAAAAGCATAATAAAATAATGAACAGTCCAATAATTTTCTTCATACAATTCATGCTACATTAATAGGTTGGTTGAACTGGAAATACATAGAACATTCTGTCTGGTTTGAAATCAATCATCCATTGATCTATCAGGACATGATCATCCAAAGCAGTGATGGATAAAGTATGCTTTCCTTTCGTCAATTGATGACCAGTTTCACGAACAGCCTGTCCACGGAGTACATTCTGTTTCCATCCTTCCGAACGAAACGGCTCTTTAATAGAACATATCCGAGGCTTTTCACCATCTATACTAACACTGAAACGAATATCTCCTTTATCATTAGGTTGTGTCGGGATTACGGCAGTGCGCAGTATCGCCTCTCCATCCCATAAACAATCAAACTCAAAAGTAATTGACTTTCCCTTTGGTACGGAAACAGCATTCATACTATGTCCCAATGATTGAATCGTCACGACCCCTTTGGATGCGCTTGTATAATCGCAAGCATTAGAAACAATACAATGATCCTTAGCCACTTCCTCCAAAGGTAACGATTTTGGTCTTCTAAAAGAAGCATATTTCTCTATTTCCTTATCTGTCAGCCATATGGGAACTTCAGGCGGATAGAACACATATAAATCCCGCGGATTATGGCACATGGAGTATTTCCATTTGCCATCTGCCAGTTCATTGTTATAGTAATCTGTCAAATCGCGGATTTCCTGGTAAGCTTTAATGCTTTTGGCACAGGCAGCCATTAATTGACTTTCGCGGGTCCATAAAGTCGTGTCGCAGCTTCCCGGAGAGATGCAACGTGCTCTTTGTGCCTCCAGCATCTTTGTGCTCATGGCAGCAGCGCCAAATACAGGATACTTAATTTGGGCAAAGAAAGCATCTTTGCGTTCCTGAGGAATCATTGGTTCCACTTCCGATAAAATCTCTTTAATGGCTTCATAGGATTCCAGATAACGATCCAGTTCGCCGCCGAATTCGGTTAAGCTAAAGTCCGTATTTTTAACCGGAGACCAGCCTTTGGTATATTTTTTCTTGTCCAGCTCCACTTGGTTCCAACCCATAAATTCCGGTTTACGGATGCCGCACAGGCGATAAAACTCTAACATGGCAGGCAATAATTTTTCTCCTGCTTCTTTGCCAAATTCGCGGCAAAGCCAGCTCTTCTGATGCTCCACAAGAGTAGATGGAGATACGGAATTGATATTCCATGCCATATCCAGAAAGAGTTCCAAATCGTATGCCGCGGGTTTCAAATCGTGCACATTAACCACCCACAAACGGCGGGCATTGCAATCGTATGCCTGTTTCATTTCACTATAAATCAATCCCGGCTGGGTAGTGCATAACCACATATAGTCATGCGGACGCCCCCAATAACTGAGATGATAATACACTCCGGCACCTCCGTTACGCTTTTGCTGTTCCTTGTCACTTAAACGGGTCATATAGCCATAGTTGTCATCACACCATATCAAAGTGATGTCTTCCGGCAGTTGCAAGCCATTCTCCATTATTTGAAGCACTTCTTTATAGGGGACAAAAGCCTGGGGAATTTTCTCCACATCTTTATCTACATACTTCGATAATAACTTGCGCTGGTCGTCAATAACCTGTTGCAGTGCATCGGTCTTTTCCTGAAGGGTCTTGACCCCTTCCATTCCACTGTCGTGAATACCTCGCATACCCATGGTGTAGAAATTTTCATAAGGTCCAGCCTCTTTCAGCCGTTCTATCCAATAGGATTGTACCCCTTCACGGTTTGTTATGTAATTATAGTCACCCCGTTCATTGACTTTCCATTCACCTACATTATTGCGCATCATTGGCTCGCAATGCGAAGTACCGATGAGAATGCCGCAACTGTCAGCTGCTTCTTTAGCTCCCGGCACAAAGTAGAACGGAGTCGTAATTCCATGCATTCCCGGCCAAATAGCATTGGCACGAAGGCGCATCAGCAATTTGAAGATTTCTTTATAAGTACGTGCACCAATACGTCCTTTTATATCAGACGGTTCAAAGTTTTTCCAGCTCCAAGGCTGCAAGCTCCAGTCTTCATCATTTAAAAAGATTCCACGATACTCTACCGATGGACTCTGAAAAGTAGAATAATCAGCCGGAAGGGTCAATCGCTCTTTTCTCATCGGTGTCACATCTCCCCACCATACCCATGGAGACACTCCTGCCAAGCGGGAAAGTTCAAGTATGCCGTAAGCAGTTCCCCGACCGTCACTTCCTACAACCAACAACTGATTTTCTCTTATCTTTATAAAAAAAGCGTCTTTTCTGGCAACAATACTATCCACCGGGATTCCGTCTTTACGGAGATCTCTTAGGATAGACTTGTTTTTATCCAACTGAATAATATTAATAACCGCCGTTCCGAAAAGAGTTTTTTGAGGTAATACCCCCGTCACCTGTTGCATGTCACCCTTAAACATATCCAGTGCTACCGCCACTACTGGAGAAACAGATCCAGGCAAGGAATAAGTAATAGGACGTTTACCATTATACCAAACAAATTCTTTATTGACAACAACCTCTCTTGTACTAGCTGCACAAATCACTACAATATGCACAAACAAAGCTACACTGGTTATAGCCATAATCAATAATCGACTTTCCCTTTTTAATTTCACATTCATCAGTTATTCTACTTTAATTGATTTTTTTAATAACGAGGATGCCATATATCATAACATCCCCGTCCTAAACACATCTCAATACTATCTAATCACCTTACTAATACCCTGGATTCTGATCTTCAGCACTCATCAACTCATTCGCATCAATCGCCGCCTGAGGAATAGGACGAAGTAATTTCTTTCCAATCATTTGTGCGGCCCGCCCTTTTATCTGAGGATTATATAAATCATTATACTCCACCAATTTCTGTGTACGTCTTAAATCAATCCATCGAGATCCCTGTCCAAATAACTCACAAGCACGTTCTTTTAAAATAACATCCACATTTATTTCAGTTACCGCATCAAGCCGTGCACGTCGGCGCACTTCATTCAAACGAAGCAAAGCATTTCCCTTATCACCAGCTTTTAAATAAGCCTCTGCTGCTACCAAATAAATCTCAGGAAGCGTAATAATATGTACATCACGATAATCTGTTTTATTAGAATAACTAGCAGTATTAGAATCATCAAATTTACGACAAGGAGCGCCCCCATAAGAATAGGTTACAAATTCCTCATAATCAATTTCTCCAGGCATATATTCTTGAGGATCCCGTGTATGATCAGACATCGGTAGTATCCATGTATTTTTACGATTTTCAGGATCAAGAGCTTTCCATGCATCGATATCTTCTTCTGTTTCATACCATGCCGGATAGTAACGTTTCAAAGGAATTCCTATAAAAGTTCCACCATTCTTATACCAATCCCAATACCAATAAGCGGATGCAGTAACAATATCAGGTAACTCCTTCATAAACGTTACCCCATAGCGTATATCGCCTTTTTCAAAACACTGCAAAGCATGTAAAGTCGCAATAAAAGCAGAAGTACTCCCCTTTCCATGATCTTCTTGCCCCCCCATATGATTACAATAAAAGGAACTCCACGGATGCCCACCACTGACTGTATTAGCAGCCGTAGCATAGTCATATTCCACATCCCAAATAAATTCTTCGTTATCATCTCCACTACAATCCGCTCTCCAAAGATCCTCGAAAGGAGTAACCAAAGCACGATTAGCTATCACGTCATCTGCTACTTGGGCTGCTTTGGCAAAGTAATCTTTTTTATCTAAATCCCAAGCTGCTGCTAAATAAGTTTTAGCTAATAACGCACGAGCCGATTCAATACTTATACGACCACCACCATCCAAAGCGGTAGACTTTTCCATAGCTCCGGCAGCTATTACATTCTCCAATTCCTCAATAATATAAGTGTAAACATCAACCACCGAAGATTTAGGATATCCGGTTTGAACATCAGCCACATAATCTTTCATCAAAGGTACCCCCCCGAAAGTATTTACCAATATATAGTAATAATTCGCCGCCAATACTCGTGCCTCATCCACACGCCTGCTACGCAAATTCTCATCAATAACTGCATCCGCCGCATAATGTTTTATAGCATAAGCCGCACGGATACCTTTATAACATGCCGTATAAAGCTCTTTCATCACACTGTTTTCAGGATTTAAAGTTTCATATTCATGCAACTCATCATTGATATAATTACGCCCATCAGCATACATATCCGTACCTGCATTAAAATAAGTAGTATAACTGGATACTGCATAAACATCTCGTAAAGTACTATAAGCATTTGATACCAAAGATTCAAAACCTGTCTTAGTCGAGAAATATTCTTTGTCCGTTACATTTGACTTATTATCTGTAGTCAGAAAATCTTCACAACTTGTAGTCAAAACAAAGCCAACCAATATGACTGCCGTATATATATATTTTTTCATACCATTTACCTTTCCTTTGAAATTAAAACTTAATATTCGCACCTATCTGATAAGTTACCGATGCAGGACCACCATCAGTTAATTTAGCATTTGCCCATTCAGGATCAAATCCATCATAATCCGTAAAACAAAATGGATTAAGCACATTGATATAAAGACGCAAATGCTGTAATCCTGCTTTAGTAATCCACTTCTTAGGGAAAGTATATCCCAAACAGATATTTTTTACCTTTACAAAAGAAGTCTTCTGATACTGAAAGCCTTCTCCCTTCGCGCTACCTTTATCAGAAAAATATCCACCTGCCGAAGTATCGGAATTATTCGGATAAGGATATTCACCGTAATGAGTTTCAGTGGCATATACAATATCACCGGTAGTATGGTCAATAACAGGCGCCCCTTTAGGAATATAAAAATCCATTGCCATATGTTGGTTACCACGATCAGACCATTTCATATATTTATCATGGAAATAACTACGAGCCCATTGTCCTTGTTTAGTATAAATCATTACTGAGAAATCGAAACCTTTATAATACATATTTGAACTTAAACTTCCCACCCATTTAGGATCTGTACAACCATATATTTGCTTATCTTCATCCGTAATCTTGCCATCATTATTCCAATCATTCACAGCTATCTGACCTTCATACCACTTATATTTCGAACCATACTTTGCATACAATTCTTGCAAAGTATAATGAATATCCCCATCTTTAGTGTGCATCGTTACCCCTTTATCAGTTATCACATCAGTATGAATATAGTCACGCAATACATTTAACGGCTCACCAATAAAGCGATTGGATGCAATTTCATCCACTTTCCCATTACTAAGTTCCAATATTTTATTCCAGTTACGAGAATAATTCACACTTAAATCCCATATAAAATCTTTACTCCGAATAATGCCAAACTGCATTCCTAATTCAATTCCGGTATTACGAACTGAACCGACATTAAAAGTAGCTTTTGTTTCACCTGTTTCAACAGGAACAATCCTATCCATAATCTGCCCATCAGACAAACGATGATAAAAATCGGCTGTCAGATTAATACGATTACTCAATGCACTAAAATCCAATCCTAAATCAAACTCTTTTACCTTTTCCCAAATGAGTCCCGTATTAACAAGCCCATTAGGGTAATATCCTTGTATTTCCGATCCTCCCAATACCACATAACTAGGTCCTGAAGCTGTAGCTATTGTCACATAATCATCCACATTGTTGTTACCGGTAACTCCATAAGACAAACGCAATTTCAAATTATCCAACCAATGAGTACCTTTTAAAAAGCTTTCTTCTGACATACGCCATGCCAAAGCAACGGAAGGAAACCATCCCCAACGGTTACCTTCTGCAAAGCGTGAAGAACCATCAGCACGTGCTGTAGCTGTCGCCATATACTTACCTTTATATGAATAATTCAAACGAAGAGCTCCTGAGACCAAAGTAGATGCTGTATAGGAAGAAGCTATCTCCTTATCACCGGAAGCCTTATCCAAGGCATGAAAAGAAAGCATATCATCCGAAATACCAAAGCCTTTCAATCTATAAATTTCTTTATCAGAACGATATATGGAGAATAAACCCATCGCGCCAAACGTATGATCACCTATTGTTTTATTAAAATCAAGCTGATTATCCCAAGTCCAGTCCATACGGTCTGTCGTCTCAACCTCTGCAGAGTTCGTTCCGTTCACCTGATAATAATTGGAACCTAGCGGATTACGGTCATTCACTCCAGTAGCATTAAACTTTCCTTGACGCCCATGATAAAAGTTAGGTGAAAAAGTAGTCGCAAATTTTAATCCATCCATTATATTAGTACGCAAATATACATTGCCAAAGACATGAAATTTGCGAGTTTGATTAGTATAGTTTTCATCCTCTAAATCATTCAGTGGGCTAACAGTAGAAGTGAATTGTCCGGTAGACCCAAAAGCATCCTTTGACCCTGGATTATTGATAATGTTACCATTTTCATCATAAGGTGCAACAAAAGGATTGAAATAAAAAGCGTTTTCATACGGACAATAAGTTCCATCGGTACTAAAATCATCTTGCACCGTATAAGCCATATTCACAGATAATCCAGCTTCAAATACTTTGGAAATTTTTCCATCAAAAGCACCTTTGATATTGAAACGGGAATAATCATTATGTTTGAACACATTTTCTTCCCCTTGATAACCAACTCCTAACCGATAATTAATTTTTTCTGTGGCTCCGTTGGCACTGATATAATGATTCTGCTGATTACCTGTCCGAGTTACGAGGTCTGTCCAGTCATAACCATCTGTTCCCGACATCATCATCTCATAAATTTGGGAATCACGGTAGTTTGTACCACCATCACGTTTCAGAAACGTAGTTTCCAAATCAGATTGTTTAATTTCATAATGAGGAATACCGTTCGCATCTACTCCTTTACGACTAGAACCATCAAAGACATCTGATGTTAAAAGAGTATGACGTGCAAAACGATAATCTATAAATTCTTGAGCATTCATAAAATCAGGCATACGGGCAACCTTACGTATCCCATAATATCCATCATACGAAATAGAAACATGTTGAGGTTTTCCTGCCCCCTTCGCACCTTTGGTTGTAATCATAATCACACCAGCAGAAGCACGTGAGCCATAGATAGCAGTAGACGAGGCATCTTTCAAGACGTCTACCCGCTCAATATCCTCGGGATTCAAAAAATCCATAGACGAGCACACAATACCATCAATTACATAAAGAGGAGCAGCCTGTTTATTTATAGATGCCTGTCCACGTATCTGAATATTAAATCCGCCACCCGCACGGCTATTGGATTGAGTGATATTTACTCCCGGAACCGCACCTTGTAATGCATCTTCCAAACGGGTAGTACCTCTAGCAGCGAGTTTTTCAGAAGATATAGAACCTACAGAACCTGTCAAATCTGATTTCTTCATGGTACCATAACCTACCACCACTACTTCATCCAATACTTCGGTATCATCCATTAAAGTCAGACTGAAAGAAGTCTGCCCTTTAACTGGGATTTCCAAAGTCTTGTATCCAACAAAACTTACCTGAATCGTCCCATTGGTAGGGACATCAGAAAGAATAAAGTTCCCATCAATATCTGTTATAGTCCCATTAGCGGTTCCTTTCACCACCACACTGGCACCAATAACAACCTCACCATTTGCATCTATTACGGTTCCTTTAATCTTACTAGGCTGCTGGTACGCAGAAACCAATAACGATTCATTTACCGCATAAGCAACATGACTTCCTGAAAGAAAAGCTGCACAAATAAAAACCGCAAGAAGCGATTTTCTGTTTCCATAAAAATTAGATTTCATTAGCCAACCTTTTTAAATTAGACATTAAAGTTTTAATGCCACAAAAGTAATCAGCTATTCATTTTACAGAGATGAAGCATCTCCCGATAAGGTTGAAGCATGTTTTCTCCACCTTTTAGGAACATATTTCAACCTTGTCCACCTTGGCATGTTCAAGCGTTTTTGCCCGATTTCATCGAATATTCTGTAGGCTGCATACCAAATTCCTTCTTAAAACAGATAGAAAAATACTTGGGATCATTAAACCCGACCTTATAAGCCAGTTCGGAAATGCGGAAATTCGGATTTTCATCCATCATCCTGCAAGCCGCCTTCAGACGGATACTACGTACAAAGCCAGTTGTATTCAATCCCGTCAAAGATTTCAATTTCTTATGCAACGTTGTACGACTGGTTGCCATCTCATCTACAAACTGCGGAACATCAAAATCGGGATCATCCAAATGACGGTTCACACAGGCGACAGCATCCTGCAAAAACTTTTCTTCATCCGAAGGTATGTTCGTAAAGAACTGCAATTTTAGATGATGCACCTTGTCCGTCTCACCTTCCTGCAAAAACCTACGATTACGCAATAACAGCCTCCGACGAATCTCCCACCATATCAATACCATAAACAGTATAGCCAATAATACATAAATAAAATAAGCCCACCAAGTAGCCCAGAAAGGTGGTTCAATAATAATTTCCATTTCTCTCACGTCACCCCAATCACCATTCTCATTCGTTGCCCGTAGCTGAAACACGTACTCCCCTGCAGGCAATTTGGAATAATAGGCAGTCCGGCTGGAAGCGTCCACATAATGCCAATCAGCATCAAAGCCTTGCAACCTGTACGCATATTTATTTTGCTGGGGACGATTATAAGTCAGCGATGCAAAACAAATGGTAAAATGGGAATATGAGGCAGGAATAACTAATCTGTCTGTAAAATCGGAAGTAAAAGGAGTTATCTCCTTTCTTTTCTTATCCGACATCTGTTCCAATGGTCTTCCATCCACCAAGATATCAGTTATGCATAAAGAAATATCAGCATGTTTCTCTTCCACCACTTCCGAGTTGAAAGTCACAATTCCCCTGCTGCATCCAAAATAGAAGGTACCATCACGATAGAAAGAAGCATTTTGATTAAAGAAATTATCCGCCAACCCATCGGCAACTGTAAAGATACGTACCCTGCCCTTTTCCTTTCCGGATATGGTTAGCTTTGCCAGCCCTTGATTGGTGCCCAACCACAGATTACCACTATTATCTTCCTGCATACTGCCAACCATATCTCCGGGCAAATTAAACTCCTTATGAACAGACTTGAAACAATCATTTTGCACATCATATAAACAAAGTCCGCTGCCCTCTGTCCCGACCCAAATCCGTCCGCTTCTATCCAACAAAAAACAAAGAGGAGTATTAACCGACAGCAAACCATTCTCCATACAATAGTTCTTACACTGCAACGATTCCGGACGTTCCATATCCCCTGTAACATGAACAATACCATTATTGTTGGTTGCCAACCATAATGAGCCGTCATTATCCTCAACCATCGTGGTCATCTCCCGGCCAAGCAATTCGTCTGCTCTGGACAAACGATTGAAACAATACTCACGCCCGTCCCGGTAACGCACTCCAAGTCCTTTATAGGTACACAACCAGCGGTTTCCCTTACGGTCCTCGTGAACTAAATACACTAAATCATGAGGAACAAAACCGCAATTCGAGGTCTTATACTGATGTATTATTTGTCCATCACGACAAACTATCATCCCCTCGTCATGCACAGCAAGCAACACCTCACGGGTTAACGGGCTATAAGAAATATGATAAGGACGTTTCGAAGGAAACAATGTCACTTTTTTATCTCCATGCTGATAATCCAATCCATAGCCCATACCTATCCAAAGAGCTCCATTTTCTTCCACATACAATGTAGAAATCAAATCTGTAAAAGATTTATCGTTGCCACGAGGATAAATTACATTAAAGGAACGTTTCCTAGTATCGACATGAAAGACACCAGCCCCTTTAGTACCGATCCACATTAATCCGCTTCGATCCCTAAAGACTGTGTTCACCTCGCGGACAGGAAGATAATGTGTAGAGCCAGATTCTTGATAATTGATAAACTTTCCCTCATCAGCCAGTTCCATCACACTAACACCCTCTCTAGTACCCAACCATAACGAACGTGTCTGTAAATCTTCATGAATCGAATAAATATAATCAGACGGCAAAGAAGAAACATTTCGGGCATCATGTCTATAACCTTCAAAAGAAACCGTTTTCCTATCGGATGAAAAATGGGCCTTATACAGCCCGGACCCACTAGTTCCTATCCACATCACCCCTCTAGAGTCCTGAAACAAAGCCAAAACAGAGTTCTCTTCATCTAAAGGCGGATAGTGCAAAAATATATTTTCCTTTATGCAATAACGATAAAGCCCATCCTTCCAGGTACCTATCAACAAATCACCATTTACATCCTCAAACAAAGTTTGAATATTCACAGATTCGGGTACGTCCCCTCTACAATTCTTCCGAGTCATCAAAGCCAATGTATCCTGCATTTCATCATAATAAGCCATTCCACGGATGTACCCCAGATAAACCCGGTTCTCTTTTGTTACATGAATTTCATTCAGCCGTTGTTTGCTGACTCCATCCAGTTGCAATTTTTTCATCTTCCCTGTCCGTTTATCAAGCATACAGAGTCCCTCGTGAGTCCCAATCCAAAGCCGGTGAGAATAATCTTCTTCCACACAAAGCACATTATTATTAACCAGAAGACCAGGGGTATAAAGATTTGATTTATAGGTACGTACCTCGTAACCATCATAACGAAACAATCCATAGAAAGTAGGAATCCAAATATATCCGTCACGGTCCTGATACACTTGGTGAACCATGCTATTCGGTAATCCTTCAGGAGTGGAAAACTGTTTGAACTCTAGATCGTCCCAACAGACATGAGCTCTCCCCTGAAATATTAATCCACTCATTATCAGAATCATGAATACTAGTCTAAATGTTTTCATTCTATTTTCTATTAGATTTCATTTAGCAAACTTACAAAAACCTAAGAATTAAATAAAGTTTTCAGAATAAAGAATCATGTATAACCCTATACTATGAGATTACTCCTAATATATAATTTCCCAAGAACCACCAATAGAACTCAGATAAAAAGGCAGTCGGTTCAGTATGAACCAACTGCCTTTACAAACTTTAAAACCATCTCTGTCTTATAAACAGAAATAGTATGAAAAAGGAAGACTTATCTTCACCCAGTAAAAATAGATAAAGAATAGAAAACAAATTAAAAAATAGATTTCAAAAGCCTTCCATCTTTTCCTCCAATTCCTCCTCCGTATCCACAATACCCAATAAGCAGTTTATTTCCCTTCTTTTATCCAAATCTTTAAAATAGGTTTCCACCACTTTATAAAGATCAAAATGACAAGTTGATCCGGCAGCCATATCCAATGAGTCCACGATCCTTTCCACTGCCTGATGAATTTTATCCACATCAATCAAATGCAGTTCATTGCTATGAATAAAATATTTTTCCATAATCATTATTTTTTCTGTTTGTACTATCATTAGAACAGTCGAACTATGGAGAATGTTTTAAAAACGAAAGCTGCTCTTATTTACATGTCTTGAACCGAAATGGCAGACACAATCCTTACATCAAAAATCCCCCCAGCTATACAACCATTCTTTGCCTGAAATTTCACTGTTACATTTTTTCTTGCTTTTATATATTCAGCAGGAATATGAATATAACATCTATACAGTCCTTTTCCTTCTTTACAAGGTTTAGACAAATCAATAGTATCTATCCATTTACCATCAATCAAAACATCAAAAATACGATTACCCGAATCACTTCCCAAAAGCTGTAAGCAAACAGACTGTTCCATCTCTTTCCGAACTTTCATTTCATACATAAAATATCCACCTTTAGAAGCATCCCGCCAATTCTCACCAGCTGTAGAATTTACTGCCTCCATTTTATGCATTTTCTCAGATTCAGCATCTGCAATAATGACCCTGTCTACAGTTCTTTTATTCAAGTTATCCTCTTCTTGCTTAAATTGCTCCGATTTCTTCAGCTCGGCCAAATAGTTCTCTTTCTTATCATAATGCCGAAAATATACGGCATAGCGGCTCCAGTGAATAGTATTAAAAGGAACCAGCTCTACAGGCTTGGATACTACATTATCCTTACTACACAAAAAAGCCAGCTTCTCTCCTTTTTTCCGGATAACAGCAGCCGGTATTTTCCGGATATCCCCTATAAAAGCCGGCACATCTATCACTGGATAATCTTTCATAGCAACAGTAGAACGTGCAGATCTGAAATCATCTTTCGATAAATGCTCGTCACTAATTCTAGCTGCCAAAACAATAGGCCCATATTTCAAAGCAAGATAATGAGTCGCCTCATTCAAAGGCACTATTTCCAATTTCATAGGTAGCTCTATCCGTACTTTATCTCCATCTTTCCACTGCCTGTTTATTGAAACATATCCATCCACACCAGCCTTTATTTTCTCTCTCTTACCATTTACAATTACATTGAGTGACGAACTTCCCACCCAATAAGGACAACGTATCTTTAAATTAAAAACAGCCTCTCCGGAAACAGTAAGACTAGTAACACCTTCATCAGGAAAAGCAGTTTCCTGATGAATACTGATTCCTTTATCCCATGTAACTACCGATGGTATAAACATATTTACATACAAGGCATCATCTGTATGAGCATAAATCATTTGCCCAAACTTTGCTGTTTGCTCAAACCCCGTCCCGGTACAACACCAAAAAGAATCATATTTAGTTCCATAAATTTTATAGTGTCCCGGTTTCATGGAAGTATAATACACACACATACCCTGATCAGGATCATAGTTGGCCAAAATATGATTAAATAAGACTTTCTCATAATAATCCACTTTCTCCACCTCGGCATAATCACAATATAAACTCTCTGTCAGACGAAGCATATTAACCGAATTACAAGATTCAGGTCCCCCGTTCAATTCTATTCGATGCTCGAATTCCTCAGGAGCAAAGAAATGTTCTCCTGTACTGTTACCTCCCATCACCCAAGTATGTTTTCTCACTACTGTATCCCAAAAGAAACGGGCAGCTGTGGTAAAACGTTCATTACTATCATAACGATAAACAGATTCGAAACCTGTAAATTTAGGAATCTGGGTATTAGCATGCCAACCCTCCAATATATCCTTTCCTTCAGACATGGGAACCCACATATCCTCATCGTTGAGTCTTTGTGCCCACTTAAGATACTTCTCCTCACCCGTTATCTGATAAACATCTATAAAAGACTCATTGATAGAGCCATGCTCGCACACCAACAATTTTTGAAGATCATCATGTGATAACTTGTCAATAACTGAATAGCCGAACCAGTCTGCCATCTTTACCAATATTTCTTTTGCCTGTAATAAATCACATCGCATATAAACCTGATAAAGCCCCAACATGATCTTGTTCATGACATACACAGGTTCCCAGCATTTGTCATAAGGAGTCTCAATAAAAGGATTAGAAGTCTTGAAATTTCCATCCAGCACATTCTCGAAAATAGCTCTACCGCAAATAGTAGGTAACAAATATCCATCACCTCCAGCTTGCTGGCAAAGAGATAACTCCTCCAAGATATAGCTTAATCTACTTAGAATTGCAGTATCTCCCGTAGAATCATACATCATAGAAATTCCAGACAGATAAAACCCCATAATATGTCCCGGTAAAGGTCCATGCCCGTTCATATACTCAGATTCCCAAAAAGGATAGGGTTGTGCCTTAGGTGTCAAACCTGCTTCTCTCCGAAACCAAGACAGCAAACGGTCAGGTTCCAAAGAAAGCATATAGGCGTGGTTCAGGTCCATGATATGTTTAAAATCACTATCCAGTAAACGGACTTCTTTTAAAGAGAACAAAGAAATTTTATCTCCATTCACCGGCTCCACCTTTACCTTGTTTTCTTGTGCGTATACACCGGAAAAGACCAATAAGGTATATAGAAAAAGAAATATTTTCTTCATATTTAATGTGCTTTTTGATTTATATAATGAGCGATAAAAGGATGTCTATTCTTCCATTTGACCTCCATATTCGAAAGAAACCAAGTTTTACCAAAGTCATCATTCCCTTGATAAAATAAATATGTTTTTCCTTTCCTTGTTTTAAAGAGATGAGGATGTCCGGACTCACAGCAATTCCATGTTCCAGGATCACCATTCATCAGAAAGGGTTTATTAGAAAGTTTTGTCCAATGAATACCATCACTACTTTTAGCAACTCCAATCTGCTGAGGACGATTATTATAGGCCCCGGCATAAAACATAAACATCTCATCTCCCATCTGCACAACAGATGCTCCTTCGACACACTTCTCTTCCCAAGGATATTCGGGAACAAGCACCGGATGATTCACCGGACTCTTCCATGCCTGTTTCGAAAAATCCGTATGTGCAGGTGCCATTGCAACTCCTATAATTTGGGTAGAATAATCAGGAGTACGAGTTGCATAATATAAATAATACCGATCCTTTAAAAAAACGACCTCCGCATCGATGGCACGCCCGCAGTTCCACTCCCCTTCCGGAGAAAAAATAGGATTTGTAGCATTACGTACAAAATGGATCCCATCTTCAGACCATGCATGACAAATAGCATCTTTAGCACCATTACCATACGTCTGATAGAATAGATGAACCGTATCATTTCTTACCAAAGCACCCGGAGCACATAACCCTTTAGACTCATAAGCTGTTTGAGGTATGATTTCTCCAATACGATGCCAATCTTTCAGATTCTTGCTCCCGGCAATGCCTATTCCCCAACCTTGCGCTTCCGCGTTTCCATTCTGCTTTGGAGGAATAGAATAATACATCAGATATTTACCTTGGAACTCCACTACATGAGGATCTTTAGAAAAAGGTATTCCAATACGGCTTGTATCTCCATACATCATTTGTTTTTGGGCTAAAGAACAAAACACGCATATACACATCAATCCGGTGGTCATAATATAGCGTTTCATAGGCCTATTTTTTTTGCTTCTGCATTCTGCAACCAAACACACCTCCAGCAATCATACCGGGCAAAGCCTGTATCTTAACAGTTACATGACTTTTCCCCCGAGTTAAATCAACAGGAATAGGATACACTTTATCAATCCATGCACTAAAAGTTTCCACCCGTAATTTTTGCTCTCCTATCTTTTCATGTTCGGCAAATATCTCGAATTCACGATTTCCTCCATCTGTACTGCTATAAGTCAAAACCAATTCCATCGGTTGAACCGGATCTACTCTCAGGGTATACGAAAACCATCCACCATCCGAGGCATCACGCCATGTATTTGGTCCTCCCGTATGAGTATTCTCACCTTTCAACTGATGCGCAGTTTCCGAACTTTCTTTACCGATAAAAACTTTATCCGTAATACGGGCACGTTCTTTTAGCTGATCTTTCAATATATTCTCATCGGAAGGAAGCCACACAGCCATTTCACCATTTCCTCTATGAGACCGTGCATAATAAGGAATAAGCAGGATAGAATCTGTCACAGACTTTATTTCCTTAAAATCATTCTCGGCAATAATGCGTTCTGTGGTTCCTTTCAATATCTCCACACCTCCCAACATAGAAGCAGGAGCAGCCTCAAAAGCCGTTTCCGGTTTCAGCACATAATTCAATACAGTCCCTCCATTGTCAGCAAACTCTGCACAATAAACTATCGGGCCACGCTCTACGGCAAGATGATTCACATCCGCAGCAACCTTATCATTTGCTGAAACCTTGTGGACATCCATCGGAAGACTTAGTTCAATTGTATCCCCCTGTTTCCAACTACCGGATAAAACGGCATATCCTTTCTCCATTACAAAATCCCGGGGTTTTCCATTGATTGTAATTTTTACGGCTCCTTTATCATGCCTGGTATAAGTATAAAGATCGGAAGGTACAGGCTGACTATTTACCCATCCCGGAATACGCAACATAACAGCAAAATCTTCCGGGGTTTCCGGAGTCAATATCAACTTTATCTTTCCATTCCACGGATAATCCGTCTGTTGTTCCACCTGTACATGCTTTCCATTCTTTAGAACTACATCAGCATGGTTGGCACCATACAGATTCACATAAAATCCTTTGGAAGAAGTGGCATACACATACCCTGGCACCGAAGGAATAAAACGAGCTAGATTAGAAGGGCAGCAAGAACAATCAAACCATTCGCTACGCTCTGAGCCATTTTCATCGCAAGAGAGGACATTTGGATAAAAAAACTTCTTTCCATCCAGACTGATGCCACTCAACACCCCGTTATACAAAGAACGTTCCAGCACATCAATGTATTTGGCATCACCATGCAACATGAACATGCGTAAATTCCACATGCAATTGGCAATAGAAGCACATGTTTCACAATAAGCTGTACTATTAGGCAACTCATAGTTTTTACCAAACGCTTCTCCATGACGAGTTGAACCAATAGCTCCGGTAATATACATCTTCTTCCCTACTACATTGTCCCATAATTTACCCACAGCATTTTCAAAATGCCGCTCGTTTTTCAAAGCGGCTATATCTGTCATAGCAGCATACATGTAGGTAGCCCGCACTGCATGGCCTACAGCCTCATCCTGAGCAATGACTGGCTTATGATCCTGCCAATAAGATCCGTTACGGAACTGATCCTCACTATTCCGATCATATTTGTCATACTTTCCACGAGCCTCCAAAAAGAATTGTGACAAATCCAAATAACGTTTATCTCCTATCACCCTATAAAGTTTTACCAGCCCAATCTCCACTTCCTGATGCCCTGGCGCTACAGTAATCTTTTCTTCTTCAGGACCAAAGGTATTACACAACAAATCCGCACTCTTAATGGCTATATCAAGAAATGAACGTTTTCCGGTAGCTAGATAATGAGCTACAGCCGCCTCATACATGTGTCCTACATTATACAATTCATGGCTGTTGTCACGTTCATTTTCCCATCTTTTACTGCCAGCCCACGGATGTTGCGAATCCCCGCCAATAGTACGGGTAGTATAAAGATAACCATCCGGTTCCTGCGCAGCTCCTATCAGATGAATCAGACTGTCCATATACATATCCAGCGCTTTATCCTCCTTCACCGCCAACAAGTAAGCAGCTCCTTCCATTATCTTATACACATCCGAATCATCAAACGGATAAGGGGAATTGAATTTTCCTTCCATCAGTTTCCCCGCTACTGCAAAATTATCTATACGATGAGTTTCCTCACATTTATGAAAAGCAAAAGGCACGGTAACACTACGAATGGTTTCAATACGAGGTGCCCAGAAATCATCAGAAAAGTGTACATTGGTAAAAGGTACATCCTTGTATTGATAATCAGATTTATTGCTATCCGTCGACTTACACGCGGCAAGAACCCCGGCGACGAATAATATAACCAACGTTTTTTTCATGGTAATCTATATTTAAAGTTTATCTATAATTCGTATCTGAAGTAATTTTCAATTCATACAATCCTCCGGCATTCTTCCCTTGAGCAGCACGGAAAGTAACATTCACTTTATCCTTTCCACGAGTCCAGTCCGCAGGAATAGAATACACATCGTCCACATAGGTCAGATATAGTTTTCGATTCAAACTGACAGTACGCAAATAGTTGCCGTCAATCAATATATCAAACTGACAAGTATCAGGCTCGTCTCCCCAGAAACGACAAATCAGATGATAAGGCTTTTGTTCCGTTTTATTTATATGAAGTGTGTAAGAAAACCATCCGTCTTTTGCCATACGGAACCGAGTATTCTTTGCCCAAAAATAATCATGCCAATAAATAGAATCATTCTCCCCTTGCAACGCATGTTTCCTTTCATCTGTCTCGTCACCGATCTTCACTTCATCCGTTAAAGAACGAGTACGATAAACAAATTCATCCGGAGAATAAAGTTTCCAATATACAGTATGCCGCTGATGATGCATTTGAAAATAAGGGACCAACCCTACCCCTTGTTGTCCACCTCCATTCTTTACTGTAAACCGTAAAGGATGTTGTGAAGAACATTGTATCCAGCTATCCAGATCGGTCAATGGACCCACTAACATAGGAATATTCTTTGCCGGAAGCGATTCACGGCAAGCACGATTGTCAATAACCCTATCTTCGGGCATATCATCCGTCCCCAATCCTCCCGCAAGCAATATCGGGCCATACATGACAGAGCCGAAATGAGGTTCATCCTTTGCATAATCAATATATAAGTTACGTGTGAAAACCAATGTTATCACATCTCCGCTCTTAACAGAATCCAACAGGCGAATGTAGCTTCCCTTATGTGCTTCCGTCTGTGCCGGCTCTCCATTAATACGAACTACAGCATCACCGCTCACCCAATCCGGATAACGGAACAGAAGCGTTCCTGTATAGCTCCCTATTTCATCCATCCTTACTGTAACCGTATCCGATTCCGGGAAATAAGTATCCAAAGTCAGCTTCAAACCTTTTTCCTTCCAGTGGAGACGTGAAGGAATATACAGATTGACCAGCAATTCTTGGTTATCCTTAAAATAAATGGATTCGGCATACTTAGAATGATTCTCCATCCCTGTACCCACACAACACCAGAAAGAATCAAACGGAGTACTATATTGCTTAAATGATCCCGGCAACAAAGAAGTATAATAAGTCACACAGCCCGGCATATCAGGATCTTGTGAAGCAAGAATATGGTTATATAAAGCATGTTCATAGTAATTCAGATATTTATAATCACCATCCAACATGAACAACTGTCTTGACAATTTCAACATGTTATATGTATTACAAGTTTCTGCCGAAGTATAGTCCAGCCGCTTGCTTTCTTCACCCAGTACGCCAAAACGCTCATAACAACTATTTCCACCGATAGCCAATGTGTGATCTTTAATTACAATATTCCAAAAGTTACGGGCAGCCTGATAATAAATATCATTGGGTGAGAACTCATACTCTCTGGCTACTCCCATAAATTTGGGTATTTGATCGTTAGCATGGCGACCGAATAACACATCTTCTCCGTTAGCAATCGGATAAATAACATTGATATGATTGAACCTTTCTGCCGTCTGCAAAAATTTCTTATCTCCGGTAATACTATAAATATCAACAAAAACTTCATTCATCCCCCCCTGTTCCACACTCAAGGTACTTTGAAAAAGATCCCTATTGCTATTCAAGGCTATATGAGAAATAAAATCCGCCAAAGGCATCAATATATCCTTGGCTTGCCTACAACCTGCATAGACATATGCATCCCTCAATCCCGCCAAAATCTTATGGATACAATACCATGAGTTCCCATTCTGGTTATAATTCCAAGGTTGTCCGGTTTCATCCGGCTGGTTAAGCACCACATTCCCTTGAAGCAACTGCAAATAACCCTCCTTTCCTCTTTTACCGGTAATGAACCAACCATCCGGGGTCTGTTTTTGGCACTCTTGCAGTTCATCCAGCATATAATTCAATTTATCCAGCAAGGCTTTCTCGCCTGTAGAAGCATACATCATGGCACAAGCAGACATATAATGACCATAGGTACATCCACCATGCTTCTCCCATCCTCCGTAATTATCTCCTTTCCCCTGCAAACCGACACTACGGCGTACGTGTGGAATGAGCCTGTCTACATCCAGCGACAGCAGATATCCTTTATGTAAATCCATCGCTTTCTTAAAATAGCTATCGGTTAATTCGACTTCCGACAGTGCAAATGACTGCCATACCGGAACATGTACACGAGGTGCTTTGCGCACCTGCTCATATTCCGATGCAGTCAACTTGATCACTCCTAAAAACAATATACTTAAAACGAATACTAACCTATATTTTTTCATGGTAACAGATTTTATAAAAAACACAATCAATGAATCAATTCAATCTTACGGAAATCAGCAAAGGTTCCGTCTCCCCCTTTAGCACACAAGCCTATGCGGAAGCCCATTCCCCACGGGACATACGGCGAAGCATCAATTTCCGTTGCCAAAGGTATCCACCTCTGCCCTTTCCGGAACTCAAAGCAAAGCCAATACCCGTCTTTCACAGTCATCCTGACCTGTGCCGTTGCTGACACCGTTATAGCACTTTGAGCCAAGACATCAACTTTACCATCTACATTTTTCCATACTTCCACCTTATCTTTCAAAACTGATATGCCAATACCGGCTAAAGGAGCGCCAAATCCATTATGAGCTCCACCAATAATACCGATACCAGCCGCAGCCATACTTTTCCGGTTATCAACAGTAGCAGTCAACGAAAAATTCAAAGCCTTGACAGGTTGTACCAGCAGAGTACCCAATTCCCTGTTTTCCATAGATGCTCCTAGATGTAATCCGTTTTTTCCTGTCTGATAATCTATTTTCTGGGTTACCCTCCATTGCCAAATGGGAGCTAGTGTATTACCCTTAAAGGAATCCACATAATCCAAAGACAAATTAGGACGATTATAAACGGCATCGTTCCTAAAATAAGGCCAGCCATCCTCTCCCCAACACAATTCCTCCAACACGCCCTGACGTCCGACATATACCGAACCACTCCTATTATAAGCATGATACAAATAAAACTCCTTTCCATCTTTCCGAACTATAGTACCATGTCCGGGACAACGCCAATCCTGATTGTCTACCAAAATGGGATTCTTTTCATACTTCTCCCATTTGCCCAGCAAAGATTTGGAACGGGCCACTCCTGTTTTATAATTACATTTCTTGTCACAACAACTAGCTGCCGAATACAGAATATAAAAATAATCCTGCTTTTTAAAAACACATACCCCTTCTACCAACCCTTCCTCCCAAGGAGTGTCATTACAGAACAAGGAAGTCATTTCTCCTATCAGACGGGTGCGGTCCTCCGTCATCTCCTGTGCCCAAATATTTGTAGGCAAGCCCATACTGTTGCCGTCTTCTTTCCATATAAGATAAAGTTTACCCTTCTCATCTCTTGCAGCAAAAGCATCAATAGAGCCTGGTTCCTGAGCAACCAACGGTCCCAAATCTTTGAACCTCCCCATCGGGGAATCAGCTACCGCCGCCGCACACGATAATCTCTTTGTCCTCTTGTCACGGGCTGTATAATACAGATAAACCTTTCCCTGTTTCTCATCATACGATAATTCCGGGGCCCAAAAATTATTTAATGCCCAATCAGGTGCTCCATCCGGAAAAACATAATTCACCAATTCCCAGTTCACTAAATCTTTTGATTTAAAAATAGGGAACAACGGCGACCATTCATTAGAAGTCGCAGCAGCCCAATACTCTCCATTTATTTCAATGACAGTAGGATCAGGACGATCACCCGGCAATACCGGATTAATAATTTTTTCGTATCCAACGGCTTGCACATGTACACCGCAACATCCCATAATTGTCAATAGAATCACAAATAACAGTCTTTTCATAGTAATATAAAATTATTCATAAGTTACAGGAAATGCCGAGATACGCAAACGGGCAGCTCCCATCGGTATCAAGGTTATATCTTCCAATATTTCACTTTTCGGAGCCCCTTCTTCCGGCAACACACCACATAAGCCATATTGATCTATGCCCCAAGAAGGCACTCTTCTCCCTTGTGCTTTTATCACTAGAGGAACGTTATCAGCAGTAAAAGGATAATTGTCTGAAGGCCATTCTCTCTTCTCGACTTTCAAGCATTGCTCCAAAACCTTATCATCCAATTTCAAAGCATAGTTCCAAGCACTTTGAGGATAGATTTCATAAGTAGGCCAAGCATTGACATCAGCACCTTTCTGCCATTTAGAATCCCATATAGCATTTTCTGCACTACTTACCTTTCTATACTCTTCCTCTATCAATAGAGAGAAAGTCAAAGGACCGTAATTCACGCTGGCACTGTTTTGATTGGTCTGCCATCTTTGAACAGATAAAGACATGGGTAATTGCAAGATTACCACATCTCCATTACTCCAAGTTCTATCCAAACGAACATATTTACCAGACTCCATACCAGCAGCTACCGTTTCTCCGTTAACTATTAATGTCCCCCCCTTGCACCAAGCAGGTACACGAAGATATAATGGAAAATCCACTTTACCGGAAACTTGCACTGTAAACCGAATCATTTCTTCAAACGGATAGTTTGTTTCTTCTCTCAGAATAACTTCAGTACCGTTTACCCCTACTTTCGCCTGTGCACAACACGGACCGTAAATAATGGCGGCGAGCCCGTTATCCGGAGTTGCATAAACCAAATTTTCAATATAGTAAGGCCAGCCTTGCGCATGGTTATGCTGACAGCAACGACTGCTGAAAGGATTCATAGCCAAGAAAGGACCACCATTATCAATTCCGGGTTTATGGTCTTTAGAATCACTCACCACCTGATTGGGACAAGTAATATATCTTAAAGCTTTGAAATCAGGCATTACCGCCGCCGGATAAGAATTGAAAGCGACCTCCTCGCAATGCTCAGCCCAAAAAGGATCACCGGTCATACGAAGCATTATCTCATCAGACGCCATCTGTTCTACAAATCCACAAGTTTCTGTACCTTGTCGTGGATCAATATAAGCCAAACGGGCATTCTCGTCCGCTCCGAACATACCTCCCGGCACCTGTCCGAAAATACGTCTCACCAGATGATGCACTCGATAAGATGCCTGCAAATCTGCCGAATCACCACTAAGCATATAGTAAGTAGCCGGTTCACGAAAGCACTGTGCAATATTCACATTATGCCAATTAGGCAAATCCGATTCATTTGTCCAGTCTGCCGTATTACGATGAAGTTTCCGAGCAAGCTCCAGCAGGAATTGTTCTCCTGTGATGTTATAAAGCCAATAAACACTATACAGATTATCCCCCCCACGGCTGTTCTCCCAATAATCTTCCAAAAATTTATCATCGGGGACAGTTAGTTGCCATTTAAAGTAATCAGTCATCAAAGTCAACACTCTCTTATCACCAGAATATTCATAATAAGATTGCAAACACCAAAGCATTACCATATTCGCCCAAAGTTCTCTCTTCCCTCCACGTTCATTCACCGGACCGAAAAAGCCATCCGGTTGCCGACTCTGAATAGCTGCTTCAATCCAGACTTTTGTTTCTGCAATCATAGCAGAATCTTTTAAGATATAAGCCAAATCACCATATCCTTTCAGCCAATAAGGGACTTCTTCCCAACCATGATCTCCACCAGACAGCAACCACGCATTATCCTTCTTATCCAACCACGCACTAATTTCACCCAGTTTCCCGGTTAATCCCTCTTTTTGCAACAGCAGGTACTTTTTCAGCCAGCCTTCCGGCTCAATGGTTCCTACCGGCAATTTTATAAAATGCAATGGTTTCAAAGGCAAACGATTTCCCTGATAACTGACATTCCTATCTATCGTACCGGGACGTGAAAGCATATCTATCTTCATCTCCCTTTTTTCCTCCATACATGCTGTCAGTACAGCCACAATCAAAAAGGAACCTAATAACAATTTCCCTATATTTCTCTTTTTCTTAAACATACCGTTTTTTATTCAAATTTTACATCAGCAAAAGTACATCTGTCCCTGAGTTTCATGGAAAAGAATCTTGTCAGAAAAAGAAAGAATATAACCATTTTACTCATTCAGAAGTTTTTCAGCCCATATCATCGTATTTTCTTTACTTTTAATCCGCTAATAACACCTTGTCCTTTTTGAGGAGAAAGCAGAATCTCCAGTCCTTCATGATTCCGCACATTGACCACAAGTGTCTTTACAACAGCTGTCTGCTCGCCATAAGAATCAGCCAGATTCAATGAATCTATCAATTTTTCTCCATTGACTGACACATCAAATACACGTTGTCCCTCGGCAGAAACACCTGTATGCACAATATTTTTCCGTTCATCCTTACTGAAAGGTTCCGTGAAATAAAAGCCAATTTCATATACTCCGTCAGGAACATCCAGCCGGTAACAAGTCGTACCAATCAAAAAGGTCTGAAAAAGAGGCTCTAAAAAAGTATTTTTTATATCAGCCCCTACTCCATACCTAACTCCATCATGTGATGATCCCGGCCAAGAGTTAAAAGGTTTTCCATCCATATATCCCCAACTTCCCTTTGTATAAGGTTTATCGGGTATCCATATTTCCTGAAGCTGCGGGTCTATAAAATAACAATGCTCCTGTCCCAAATTAATACAAAGACCGTCCAAAAGCACATCACTGTCAGTAAGACGGGAAGATAACAATTTCATCTGTATCTTCAGCCTGTCTGAAAGTGCCCCACTTCGAGCATCCAGCAGATTCTCTCCGTTTATAAAAGGAACTGCGAAAACAGCTTCCCCATTTACCACTTCACGCACACCCAAAGACTTTCCATTATGAATTAACTCCACCGTTTTCTGATTAGAAAAAACACTGATCTTACGCACATTTATACTATCATCACAAATTTCCACCCTTTTCGTCCAATCGGCCCCGGCAATATGAATCATCGGAATGTCCGACCAACGAGCCTGACAGTAATAATAAATCTCTTTCTTCCGACGATCCTCTGTCAACATTCCTTTTTGATTCAGATTAGGCTTGCTATCACCACGACCATCCACCTGAAAATCAACCAAATTCCAAATAGAATAACCTATATAATCCGGACGTTTCTCCATTTCATTGATATATCTGCGATTAAAATCCAATTGAAATTCCGGAGTAAAATCAAATGTACGCGGAGTATAAGAATGGATACGTTCATCGCTTCCTGCTCCAAATTCCGACAAAAAACGAGGTTTTGCAGTAGAATAACTACAAAATTTATCAAACATAGGTGCAATCGTAGCAGAATCTCCCTGATACCAAGACTCATATACATTCACCCCGTTAACATCCGAAATACTAAACATCTCCTTACTAGACTGTGTATAGGGTTTCTCCCAAGTAAAAGCATGAAAGGCGACACAAGAAAGACGATAAGGATCCAGCTCTTTTTTCAAAGCCTCCAATTCCCTAGCCAACGCAATAGCTTGCTTATGGTAATCCCATAATTCATTCATAGCCCCCCATAGTACCACCGATGGATGATTGTAGTTCTGAAGAATCATCTCTTTCAACATTTCTTTGCAGTTATGAGCGAATGCCGCATTTTTTCTCACTTCATTCACAACACAAATTTCAGACCATACTATCAACCCCAATTCGTCACAGGCTCGATATATTTCCGGATCTTGAGGATAATGACTGATACGCACAAAATTAGCTCCCATTTCTTTCAGCAACCGCATATCCCTACGATTCATTTCAACGGGAATAGCCGTTCCCAAACCTGCATAATCCTGATGCCGTGCAGCTCCCCTCAATTTAAGATACTTCCCGTTCAGATAAAAGCCTGTCTTGTCCACCGAAAACCATCTGAATCCAACCGGAGAAATTACTTCTTGATACATTTCTCCATTCTTGGCATCGCATACCTGCACTTTTACCGTATATAAATAAGGCAATTCAGGAGACCACAAATGAGGATTCTCTATCCTTCCTACAGAAGTGGATATAGGATATTTCCTGCCTGGAATCAGTTTCAGTTTCAACTGTTTCTCTTTCACAATCCGATTCATTTCATCGCAAAGAAAAACATTGACGTGCACGTGCTTTGTATCGGTAAAGTCATTTTTAAGAAAAGCCACAATTTGCATTGACGCCTCAGATACCGACACTTCAGGGGTTTGTATCCTTACTGGAACAGCTGCATAAGGTTCTGTCACAAAATGCACTTTTTCCGTCCATTGCAAGAACACCCTGCGATAAATACCCCCAAAAATAGAAAAATCTCCGGAAACCGGTGGAAGGATTTCCCCCAAAGAAGAACTATTATCCACTTTTACCGCCAACAGATTTTCCTTTCCAACTTCACAGATATCAGTTATATCAACTCCGAAAGCGGTATATGCCCCCAAATGAGTTTTCAATAATTTCCCATTTAAATAGACGTCTGCCTTGCTGGCCACTCCATCAAAACGAAGAGTTATTTTCTTATCCCGTGCCTCTGAAGGAATGAACAACTTCTTCCTATACCAAGATATGCCACGCCTATATCCCCGTTGCTCGTCAATCACATCTCCGGCATTCCAAGTATGAGGCAAATCTACAGTTACCCAATCAGAATCATTCCAATCCATACTGGAAAAACGTTCATCATTCTCTGCTTTATACTTCCATGAATCTGTTATAGAAATTTCAGAGGCACATATACAACATATACATCCCCAGAAAAACAACAACCAACCGGCAAACCTTTTCATACCATCACTTCAAATAAATATTAAAAGAAAAAGACTGTCCGGAACCGCACATGACAAAAAGTGCCAAACAGGTTTTCGGACAGTCTGTTCATTACCAATCCACTAATATCCCGGATTCTGCTTTAACTTACCATTCTTATCCAATTCAGCTCTTGGAATAGGATACAAGTTCTTATTTATATCATTTGTAGCAGAATGAGAAAGCCATGATTTAGTTGTCCATACTCCAAAACGAATCAAGTCCTGCCTTCTTCTTCCTTCTTGGTTAAACTCCCAACCCAATTCATCCAAAAAGCGACCATATTTTATATCTGCTCCACCTTCATGAGTTGTTCTAGGACTTTTAATCTTGTCCAAATAGGTTGTTTCGCGCAATCCATAATCATAGGTACTCCCTCCCATCAGTTCCGCACCAGTGACTACCGCTTTTTCCGGAGCAGACTTGAATGCGCGTTGTCTGATTTCTGTTACAATTTGTGCCGCTTCGTCCGCTTTTCCAGTCCTTAACAAACATTCAGCTTTCATCATCAATATATCTGTATAGCGGAAGGGGAAAACATCGTTACTCATAGCACCAGGAGACATACCGGCAACATACTCATACTTTGCCAAATGATATCCATGTAATTCCTCAGCCCAATCAACCCCCGGAACCACATTTACAATATTCATAGGAATCCCCTGACTGTTGCCTATCTCGCACAACACATTGGAACCATCGGGATACACTTGCTGTCCCATCAAATAATTCTCGGTCAGACGACTGTCATCCGGATCAAATGTATTTATAAATTGCGGAACAGCAACCGAACCTCCCCAACCACCAAAACTCTTAGTGGAATATACCTGAGAGAACTGACCGTTTAGAGCGTAATTGAATATATTCAATCCACCGGCGTAACTTTGATCAAAAGGAACAGCAAAAACAGCTTCCGTACAATCCTCATTATCAGCCTTGAATACATCTTTCTGATTTCCCGCCAACGAGAATTTACCAGATTTATAGAATAGACCTACAAAAAGAAAACAAGAGCCAAACAAGTGAAAATAAATACGCTGTTTTATAGGTATTTAGATGCGTATATTTCTTTTCAGTTGTTTTCATTGTTTTCAGTTGATTGGTTCTTATTCGGTACATTTTTGTTCCTTATTTGTTCCTCGATTCAGATTATTATTCCTACCTTTGCAACAGAAATAACAAGTAAAGGAATTGAATATGCCACGAGTAAAGAAGCCGACGAAAGTCAAAGAACCAATCCGTCTTCGGATGAAACCGTTGAGCGACGGAAGCAAGAGTCTGTATCTGGATATTTACCGCGACGGAAAGCGGACATACGAGTACCTCAAAATGTATATCATCCCGGAAACGGACAATAATGCCCGGAAACGGAATCAAGCCACGATGGATGCAGCCAATGCAATCAAGTCGAAGCGCATCATCGAACTGACTAATGGGGAAGCCGGTATCGAGAACAGGGAAAAGGTATTCTTGCTCGATTGGATGAATACATATAAAGAGAATCAGGCAAAGCGAGGCAAAAAGGACGGAAACCAAATCGCAGTTACCATTCGCATCCTGAAAGATTATGCAGGAGAACGGATGACGATGGATCGAATCGACAAGGCATTCTGTCAGGACTACCTTGATTATCTGATGACGGAATACCGACCCAAAGGAAAACGTGTGTCGAACTTTACGCTCCACACCTACTATCGTATCCTGAACGGAGCTTTGAATGCTGCCGTTCGTGCGGAGATTATCAAAGTCAATCCGTTTACCAAAATCAATAATTCGGATAAGATTCGCCTGCCGGAAAGCAAGCGGTCATATATGACTATCGAAGAAGTCCGGGCATTGATTGCCACTCCGATGAATAATGAGGCGGTGAAGTCCGCTTATTTGTTCTCCTGCTTCTGCGGATTGCGTGTAAGCGATATTGTGGGATTGAAGTGGAAAGACGTATTCGTCGATAGAGGACAATACCGCTTGGCTGTGTCGATGCAAAAGACCAAAGAACCGATTTACCTGCCTCTTTCCCCCGAAGCGTTGAAGTGGATGCCGGAACGGGGAGATAAGACGGCGGATGATCATGTATTCGATTTGCCCAGTCCGTCGATGATGAACATACTCATCAAGCCTTGGGCAAAAGCTGCGGGAATCGACAAACGATTTACCTTTCATACTGCTCGACACACTTTTGCCACGATGATGCTGACGCTCGGTGCAGATCTCTATACTACCTCGAAGTTGCTCGGTCATGCCGATGTGAAGATGACGCAGGTGTACGCCAAAATCATCAATCAGAAAAAGGATGATGCTGTTAATTTGGTAAACGGATTGTTCGATTAGTCCGATGTAAATCGTAGCATTGTAAAGCGGTAAAAATCGAACTGTTTTTCATATCTGCATATAGGCGGATTATAAACAGATTTAGGTTTACTTTAATTCGGGTACGTATAGGGAAAAAACAAAGTAAACTTGTAGTTGGAAGCATTTATTGCAAAAATGCAAACATGGAGAATTAGTCCTACTCATAAATATCTACTGCAACGGTTTGGGGTAATAAGTTATATAATTATTCTTAAAGCGCTTGCTTGACTAATTTATTTAGACTAACTTTGCATATACTAAATTTCATTTAATGATGGAACAACTTACCAAGCGCGAAGAAGAAGTGATGAACAAGTTTTGGGAGAAGGGTGAAGCTACCGTCAAGGAGATTATCGCCACTTATCCCGAACCTCGTCCAAGCAGAACCGCCATATCTACATTCGTGAAATTTCTTGTTGAGAAGGGCTTTTTAGGTCATAAACCGACAGGAAACAACGGATTCATCTATTATCCCCTTATAGAAAGAGATGAGTATTGTGGCAACAATCTGATGAATGTGGTACAGCGATATTTTAATAATTCCATTCGGGGAGTGATAAGCACTCTTGTAAGGGACAGAAAAATGTCGGATGATGAAGTCCGGGATTTGATAAATCAGGTAATCGAAGGCAATCATCAAGAATAGAACGGCTTAAAGAGTTTTAGATATGAACCTAACAAAGATATATCCTCGTTCCGGTGATAATCAGACTGTCTATCTTAAATCAGTCATAACGCGCCAGAATATTGAAGTCGGAGATTTTACCATTTACAATGATTTTGTGAATGACCCTCGTGACTTTGAGAAGAATAACGTGTTGTATCATTATCCTATAAATCAGGATCGTCTGATTATCGGAAAGTTCTGCTCAATAGCTTGCGGAGCAAAGTTTATATTCAATTGCGCCAACCATACACTGAAATCGTTTTCTACATACACGTTCCCGCTTTTCTTTGAGGAATGGGGCTTACCGAAATCTGATGTCGCCTCTGCATGGGACAATAAAGGAGACATCGTGATTGGTAATGATGTGTGGATAGGTTATGACGCAGTAATCATGGCTGGGGTGACTATCGGCGACGGCGCAATAATCGGTACACGGGCAGTTGTAACAAAGGATGTCGAGCCATATTCAATAGTAGGCGGCATTCCGGCGAAAGAGATACGCAAACGTTTCTCCCCCGATATCATCACCCGTTTGCAGAAACTCCAATGGTGGAACTGGGATACCGATAAAATCAATAAATCCATCAGTGCTATTCAAGCCGGGGATATAGATTCATTAGACAGTCATTCTATATAAATGCCATGAGAGAAGTAAATCCCAAAAACACAACTCGTGCTTACGCATTTGACATGTGGATGAAAGCACCCATGCCGATGGTTACATTCTTCAAGACGTTTGATGTATCACGGCTCATGAAAGTCAGCAAGAAGAAAGGCATGAAATTCAATATGCTGATGTGCTGGTGCATCGGCAAAGCAGCAAGTCAGGTCAAAGAGTTTTTCATGCTTCCTATCGGAGACAAACTTATTGAGTATGACACTATTGCTGTCAATACCATTGTTGCCAACAGTAAAGGTGAGGTAAGTTCCTGCGACATCCCTTTCTCCGACGATTTATCAATCTTCAATGCCGATTATATTCGGCTTACACGACAAGTTGCCAAAACCTGCGAGAATCACGACCTCACGGACAGCATGGTAATCGGCACATCGGCATTGGCTCAGTACGACATCGACGGTGCAGTCGGAATGTATAGCGGAATATTCAATAATCCCTTTATGATTTGGGGACGATACAGCAAAGGCTGGTTCAAAACAACCCTCACGGTATCATTCCAATTTCACCACACTCAGATGGATGGCGCACACGCTGCCCGCTTCCTTGATTTGCTCCAAAAAGAAATCGACAAGTTGTAGAAAAATCCACCGTAAGAAATGTACCTTATATACAATCCGGCAACATTGAACAATTATTAAAATTATAAACAGTACAGCATTGTTTTGAGAAGCGTCTTTGTCTAACGTGAAAAACAAAGATTTGATTGAACAAAAAAGAAATATGAATATGGAACAGAAATTTTGTCAAAGCTGCGGTATGCCGCTGACTGATGACTACAAAGGAATAAATGCCGATGGTAGCCGTAATGATGATTACTGCAACTATTGTTACATGGATGGTCAGTTCACGCAGGACATGACGATGGAGCAAATGATTGAGCACTGCGCCCAATTCACCGATGAGATAAACAAATGGTCCGGGGAAAATATGACCGTAGAACAGGCGAAAGAGATGATGCGACAATTTTATCCAACCCTCAAACGCTGGAAAAATAGTCTATGAGATTTTGTTGTACAGTTTTATCCGTGTCAGACATAAACAAAGCCCGAAATTTTTACGAAAACATATTCGGGTCGGAAGTCTGTCAGGATTATGTCCGAAATATTTTGTTCTCTTGCGGTTTGGCTATGCAGCAGTATTAAATTAACCCCCATATATTATAATCATGGATATACAACATATAATCAGCTTGGTCAAAGAGACTAAGGGAATCATCACAAACAGGGAAATGGCAGCCCATGTGAAAGAAAAAGGAGTTGCCGATTACGTTACGCAAGTTGACGTGGCTGTACAGGACTTTTTGAAAAAGGCATTATATACACTTGCGCCGGACATCCAGTTTCTCGGAGAGGAAACCGGCTTGCAGCGGATGGATACAGACAGCTATTGGATTCTCGATCCCGTTGACGGCACTACCAACCTCATGCACGACTATCAGCACAGCGTGGTCTCGCTGGCTCTTTGTCGCCAGAAGGAGATTGTCATGGGCATTATCTATGACCCGTTTCACGATGAAATTTTCTCAGCCGTCAAAGGAGGAGGCAGTTTCTTGAACGGCAAGCCCATACACGTTTCCTCTGCCCATAAACTCTCGGAAACCATAATCGGTATCGGCACTGCTAAAAGAGAGTTGGCGAAAGAAAATTTTGCCCGATTTCTCAAAGTCTATGAAAACTCACAAGATGTCCGACGGCTTGGTTCCGCAGCCTTGGAACTGGCATATACAGCGTGTGGCAGACAGGGCGGATATTTCGAAGTGTATCTGAACCCTTGGGATTATGCTGCCGGTATGCTTCTGGTACAAGAGGCCGGAGGAATAGTGACCGATTGGAACGGCAACACACTTGACCCGGCTCAAGGAAGTCAGGTAGCCGGAACAAACGGACAAGTCCACGAAGAATTGCTCAAACTATTATGATGAATATACAGAAAGAATTACAACAGTTCTCTGCAGACGAAGCGGATATGCGGTTTAACAACGTGGATGTCGCACCGGAAACGATACGGGCAATCATGATAAATGAGGTTGTCCCTTCAAGTTCGGAGGAGGATTTCTACGGGAAACCAGATTCCGCGTATATGTCAACGACAATTCCATTATTCAGAAAAGCAGGAATAGTGGTGGGTTCGGTACAGGATATTCTGAATAATGGAATTTACATTACTAATGCTGTCAAGACTCCTAAAAGCGAATATGCTGTTTCAAAAGAGAGCATAGAGGACAGCCTGCCCTATCTGGAAAAAGAACTTGCTTTGTTTCCAAACGTCAAGGTTATCATGCTTATGGGTGATGTGGCAAAGAAAGCCTTTAATATGATCAGCAAGAAGGCGACAAAGAAAAACGCCGTTCCAAGTATTTCTACTTACAAGCTACGGAATACTGAGATTTTCTATAAAGGAATACGCATTATACCTTCATACATCATGACCGGTCAGAACATTCTGATTGAAAAGTCAAAATTCGAGATGGCATCGGAGGACATAGAAACGATGTATAGGTTAATTAAAGATTCTGATTAAATATGACCATTACACCTGACGATATTTTGAAGTATTGCCTTGACAACCTTGACGGGACAGTCGAAATAAACAGTTGGGGCGAGCGTGGGATTTTCTACAATCCATGTGGGGTGTTGAAACGTGGTGTTTATGTCTTGACGGTAAAAGAAAAGGATGGCGACAATGACCGAGCTTCCCACCTTGACCGTGAGGATGCGTGGCGAATAAATATAGGAGTCAGAAAACAGACTTTCCGCACGTTATTCGGAGAATTGCCCAAACGCCCATGTAAAGGCGGCATTGTTGATATGCCGTATGAATTTACCACAAAGGATGTTATTATACCGCATCCGGTCTATGCGTGGATGGGCTGGATTTGCGCTTTAACCCCATCTGAAGCGACATTTGAATTATTAAAGCCTTACATCCTTGAATCCTACGAATACGCAAAAGAGAAATTCAAAAAAAGATGACATTGATTATTTGAAAATAATGATAGAACATATGGAACAAAGATTTTGTCAAAGCTGCGGTATGCCCCTTGTAGAGGGTAACATCGGCACAAATTCAGATGGCAGCAAAAGTAAGGACTATTGTGGCTACTGCTACAAAGGAGGTGTTTTCCTCCAAGATTTCAACATGAGCCAGATGATAGAGTTCTGCACTCAGTTTACCGACCAGATTAACAAGGAAACGGGTTGGAATCTGACGCCCCAACAGGCAAAGGCTCAAATGCAACAAATCTTCCCAACACTCAAACGCTGGAAAGAGAAAGATGAAAGAAGTTTGATTGAAAAAGCTACACACCTACTTTCGCAGTGCAAAGAGGTTACGTTGGCATCGGTCAATGCGGAGGGTTTTCCGCGTCCTGTGCCATTGGATAAAATTCACTCGTTAGGATGCAATGAAGTTTGGGTTGTGACCGCAGCAGACTCCGAAAAGGTTGCCGATTTCAGGCTCAATCCCAAAGCCGGGCTTTCCTATTCATTTTATGGCGATAGTGTTGCTTTGCGCGGCACAGTCGAAATCATTACGAATGATGAAACTCGTAAACGGATGTGGCAGGAGTATTTTATAAATTATTTCCCCGCTGGCCCGGCAGATCCGAACTATGTGCTTATCCGTTTTATCGGGAAAGAGGCTACCATTTGGATAAATCGAGAGTTTGCCCGTATTGCAATATAATCATTATGGTATGGAGAATTTGGCAGGAAGCCACAATTCTCAATAAATGATTTTGGAGATATGGAAATACAATCAGTAAGAGGTGTTAAGACAAGACATAAAAAGTTGCCCTATGTGCTACTTGCGCTTATGACTGTAAGCGTGTGGGGCATCACATTCGTTTCCACCAAGACGCTTATAGTTAGCGGACTTACTCCGGTTGCTATTTTCATAATAAGGTTCGCTATCGCTTACCTTTGTATCCTGACGTTTTCCCATAAAACCTTGTTCGCTAAGACCGTAAAGGATGAAATGTTGTTACTTTGTGCTGCTCTTACCGGTGGCTCAATCTATTTTATTGCCGAGAATTCAGCACTTGGAATAACATTTGCCTCGAATGTTTCTCTGATAATATGCACATCGCCTATATTCACCATGATATTTGGGAGAGGAATTTTCCACGACAATATTTCGGTAAGTGCATGGATTGGTTCATTCATTTCCTTGGCAGGAGTAGCGGTAGTAATCTTGAACGGCTCTCTCAATTTCGGCATCAATCCGCTGGGTGATATACTGACAGTAGTAGCTGCAATTTCATGGGCTACTTATTGCCTCATATTGAAACGGCTGAACAAGCATTATGATAATCTCTTTATCACAAGGAAGGTATTCGGTTATGGCACTCTTACTGCCATTGCATATTTAACTGCCACAAATGCTTTCGGGCATATAGATTTCCAGTGGACTTTTCCAGTGATTGGCAACCTTTTGTTTTTAGGGATTATAGCCTCTTTCTTGTGTTATTTGATGTGGAATGCTTCAATAAAAATGCTTGGGCCAGAGACAACTGCCAATTTTATTTATCTGGTTCCCCTTGTGACGATTCTCGCCTCCTATATTATACTTGACGAACCGGTTTCAATTTGGACAATCTTGGGGGCTTGTGCTATTATAGGCGGAATAATACTTGTGACCAAACATTAATGTCCGTTTTTTACTATCATGGAAATTCTTTAAGTTGTAATTTTGCAGGATGCAGACATTCAGAATCATACAGCCAACGCCTGCCTTGAAACCGTTTATACGGTATTACTGGATATTGCAGGATAGCACCTCCGGCATAGTGACGCAGCGCACTTTGCCGACGGGCTGTATGTCGCTTGTGTTCCATCGTGGCGAAAGGCTGAAAATCACGAACCGTGATGAATTACAGCCGCAAAGTTTTATTTGCGGTCAGGAAAGCCGTTATTCAGATGTGACTTCAACCGGCGACATTGAAATGATAGTGGTGGTATTCCAGCCTCATGCGGCAAAAATATTCTTCCGTATGCCGGTCACTTTACTGCGTGACAGGAATGTGGCGGTTGCGGACATTGAAAATCCAACCTTGCGTGATCTGGCACACAGAGTTGAAGACAGTGAAAATCACGACACCTGCATTGAGCTGATAGAGAATTATTTCTACAAGTGCCTGATGTATGGGACAACTTATCATCTGCCAAGATTGGCGGAAGTGATACATCTTATCAACAATTCCTCTCAAACAAATATCAAGACGCTTGCGGATATTGCGTGTCTAAGTGAAAAACAGTTCTCTCGAATCTTCACGGAAAATATTGGAACTACGCCCAAAGATTTTATGCGTATAGTCAGGTTGCAACGTACCTTATCCGTTTTACAGCATAATCCGGGAATAGGTTTTGCCCGACTGTCATACGAGTGTGGGTACACCGACCAATCCCACATGATTAAAGAATTCAAACTATTCTCCGGCTACACACCGAAAGAGTATATTGCTCAATACTCTCCTGTTTCTGACTATTTTACATTCTGAAAATAGCGGTTATACAGCCCTGCATTTGGTTGTCACCGATTATTTTTATAATTTTGTCACCACTTAGTGACATTGTATAAAATGGAATTGAAAGAAACAGAAAAGAGGCTTCTTGAAGCCGTGAGCCATATCATAGAGAACGACGGTTTTACCAAAATCGGAGTTAATCGCATCGCCAATCAAGCTGGCTGCGATAAGGTTTTGATTTATCGCTATTTCGGTGGACTGGATGGGCTGCTCGTGGAATGGGCAAAACGTCATGACTATTATTCGTTTGCCTATTCGGAGTTTATTGACACCATCAAACGAGCTAAAGACGGTAACATAAAGCAGATTGTTAAGGATGTACTTATGTGTCAACTTAACTATCTAAAAGATAATGTACTCATGCAAGAACTTCTGGTATGGGAACTTTCAGGTCATTCATCTTTCAAGGGAATTATAGAAGAACGTGAGCGTATCGGTCATAAATTGCAGGAGGAACTTAATAAGTTTTTGGATCGGAGCGGCGATAACAATATGTCTATCGCCATAATCATATCCGCAATCAACTACATAGTTCTTTTCACGAGGCAATATCACAAAATCAATGGCATAGATTTCAGCAAACCGGAAGCATGGGAAAGAATGGAAGCTATGATTTCCAAATATGTGGATTTTATCTTTGACAACAACTGTCTATGAAACATATCATTACAATAACACTTACGCTATTTCTTACAGCTTTTGCAATGGCGCAGGAAAGAAACTACATTTCCACCTGCGGCAAGACGAAAACCGCTATCAAATGGACGGAGGAACACAAAGATGGAAAGATATACCTGCATACGGTTCAAGGTGGTGAGAAGCATGAGTATATCTTAGGAAGCGGATATAAAACCGAGGCATGGAAGATAGCGGATGCTTCATCAAACACTAATCTGACTGTCAGCTTGTGCAAAGGGATATACTTCATATCCGGCAAGTTCAAGGGAAAACAGATTTCAAAAAAGGTGAAAAGTAAAGGCAAGCCGTGGTATCAGAACATTGCCTATAATGCGGGGCTGACTCTGAAAAACGGTAAGTCTGTGGAATATGAGTGTTTTCGCCCCGACAACATAAAACTATATACCATGTCGGCAACCAAGAAAGGAGCTGAGAAGTTCGACGGAAAGAACGCGGAAAGAATAGAAGTCAGTCTTACCGGCTTTATGTCGGCTTTCTGGAGCTGTAATTATTACTTTGACACGAGTTCTCTGATGTTTGTGGGATATAAAGGTGTAAATGGAGGTCCCGGAACCTCGGAAACGAAAATATCAGTCGCAAAATGAAGGCAATAATATTCTATCGTTCCTCGTATAAAGGCAACACGTTGAAGATTGCTAAAAGCATGGCGGAAGCCCTGTCTGCTGAATTGGTATCTATCGACAGCAATCCGGCAATCGACCTATCGGATTATGACCTTATCGGCTTTGGCTCCGCTATAAACTTTGCCGCTCACGATATACGACTTCAACGATTTGTTTCAAGTCAAAATCTTAAAGGCAAAAATGTTTTCATATTTTCCACCCGTTGCAGACCTTTCTTAGGAGCATATCATAAGCCACTCAGAAAAATCGTCGAGGCAAAAGGTGGAATTATGGCCGGAGAGTTTTCCTGCCGTGGATTTGATCGCACCGGGCCGTGGGTATTGATGGACGGCTACAATAAAGCCAGACCGGATGAGCGGGATATGTTCAAGGCACGGCTGTTTGTGGAAAGGCTTCGGTGGAAATTACATCCGTTGGCTCATGCCCATAAGAATCCGGTTGAAGGTTATTCGGATGGCGTACCGATACGCCGTAAAGGTTCAGATATAGTAACCGGTAATAAGGTGGTATTTCTCAATACTTCTACCTGTATAAATTGCAGAAAATGTATCAAGATTTGTCCCATGCACATATTCGCATTAAAAGATACGGTTTTGCCGATTGATGAGATAAATTGTATCCAGTGCAGATTATGTGCTGACAACTGTCCGACTTCTTCAATATATATCCATGAATCGTTCTTGAATGGATTGAGAATAGCTATCAGAGAATCGTTCAGTGACAAATTACAGAATAGTTATAATGCTGAAGATAATCAGCATTAGTACATATCTGCCATAAGGGAATGTCCGCTTTTTACTATCATAGGCTATCATGTCGCTGTAACTTTGCAGCGTACTAATCAAATAATAAAAAGTATGATTGCATTTTTTGAAATCCCCACCAATGACTTCGACAAGTCGGTGGCGTTCTATCAGGCACTCTTCGGCGAAAAGCTGGAAGTGTCGCAGTTCGGCGACGAGAAAATGGCCTGTCTTATGAAAGACGGCAAGAGTGTTTGCTCAATCTCCTCGGCCCCCTCGTTTCCCGGTTTCGCACCCTCTAACGGAGGCGTGTTGGTGTATCTCCAGACAAAAGATTTGGATGCCAGCGTGAAAACTGCGTTGGATAACGGCACGACGATCGTAACTCCCAAAACCAAAATTCAGGTTGACGGTTGGGGTTACTTCGCCATCATCGCCGATCCTGTCGGCAACCGCATAGGGCTTTATGGCGACAAGTAAAGAGCCGAAAACGTAGGTTACAGTGGAGAGAACCACCCGGTTTTCTCCACTACCGGTATCAATAATCAATTTTTTCAACCATATTATTTTGTTGTCTAAATAATTTAGACTACTTTTGCATTGTTGAATCGTCTAATAGAATTAGACTACATGCAAATGGAAGATATGAAGCCATTAACAGAAAGAGAAGAAGAAGTGATGAACTTCTTTTGGGAAAGCGGGGCACTCTCGGTTCGGGATGTCGTTGCCCTTCACAATGAGCCGCGTCCAAGCCGGACTACGGTAGCCACATTCGTGAAATTTCTCGAACAGAAAGGCTATCTCGACCACAAAGTTGAAAGCACAGGCTTCATATATTTCCCCATAATAGAGCGGGAAGATTATTGTGGACAAAATCTGAAGAGTGTCATTAGGCGGTATTTCGACAATTCCATTCAGAATGTTGTGAACTTCCTGATTAAAAGCGAGGAATATAGCGATGAAGAGGCTAAGGAAATAATATTGCAAATATCTAACAGAGGAAAGGAATAACAATGGCAGGCATATTTTTAGCATATTCATTATTAGCAAGCACCCTCTTGATTGTTGTCTGGGTGGTGTACAAATGCGTTCTTGCCAATATCGGATGTTTCCGGTTCAACAGGATATTGTTGTTGTCCTGTATAACGCTTGCTTTTGTTTTCCCCATCTTCATACTTAATCCCTTTTGGATAGCGGATATTATGGAGAATAATATTGAGAGCGCTTTTAATCCGGTAGAGGTTGCCTATATAGCCAATACGGTATCAGAGCAAATCACTCCGATATGGGACTACATAGTGACACTCTACCTTATAGGGTCTATTGCAATGACTATCTATTTCCTCGTTTCACTGGCTCGGTTAGCATTGTTCATTCTCAACGGTGAGCATCTAAAACAGGATGGCTGCCGCATAATACTTCATCGTTATAATAGCATCGCCCCGTTTGCATGGTGTGGGTATGTCATGATGCCCAGACGTGACTGGTACGAGTTCGGGCAGATGATAGTCTGTCATGAAAAAGCGCATATAGAATGTCGCCATTGGATTGACTTGCTTTTTATGCAGGCAGCGATTATTATCACTTGGTATTGTCCCGCTGTATGGCTTCTGCGCAATGAGCTTCATACCCTCCATGAGTATGAAGCCGACAGCCGTGTGCTTGCATCGGGCATAAAACGAGAGGAGTATCAGATGTTTCTAATAAAAAAGACAGTTGGAGCAAGGTTCGCAACTCTTTCCAACTGTCTCAATCACAGTTCACTTAAAAAACGTATAACTATGATGTTATCAAGCAAACCGACAGGCAAAGCCCGCGTGCGTGCCTTTGTCATGGTGCCTGGAATGGCACTCGCGTTAATCGGTCTGACCACCCCTGCGGTGTCAGCAGTAATCAACGAAGTATCTGCCGCTGCGCCGGTGAAGGATCTGCGCTACAAAATTAGCGAAAAATCCGATTCCACCATTCGTGTGACAGAAAGAAATTCCGATGTGGTGGTCACGGAGAAAGCGGACGCGGCCGATGCCGTGCCATTCATCAGGACAGAGACCGTCCCCAACTTCCCCGGCGGCAAGGACAAGCTGAGAGCCTTTATCAATAAAAACATCTCCTTCCCTGAAACCGCATACAAAGACGGTGTTCTTAACATGGATGCCGTAGTGCAGCTTACCATCGCCAAAGACGGAGTTGTAAAGGATGCCCAAATCGTTAAAAGCTCCGGCAAGACACTTGATGCCGAAGCTCTGCGCGTGGCGCGTATGCTTCCCAAATTCCACCCCGGACTAAATAGCGGGCTGCCGACGGAATCAAGCTATACGCTGGAGTTCAACTACTATATTTGCAACGAATATTGGTCATCAAACGGCGAATAAAAACAGGAAGAAATACCAATAGTACAAATATCTTATCTGATACTTGGAGTATGCCGTATCTTACAGTACGGCATACCCTGTATCATTAATAATGAAAGAGTCAATCCGGACAATGCAAGACGTATCACAAGAGAAATACCGCCAGCTCCAAACAGCACCAATGGGAAAGTTGGTGCTTCAATATTCCATTCCGGCCATAATCAATCTGGCTGCCGTATCACTGTATAATCTGATTGACAGTATATTCATCGGAAACGGTGTCGGGACACTGGCGATCTCCGGGCTTGCGGTCACTTTCCCTATGATGAATTGCCTGATTGCTTTCAATACGCTTGTCGGGATCGGCGGTACTACCCTGACTTCCATCAGCCTGGGACGCAGACAATATGAACAGGCGGCCGATATTCTGCATACCGTGGTGATTCTTGGTTTCGTAATCAGTGTCCTGACGGGATGGATCACATATCTCAATCTGGATGTTGTACTGCACTTCTTCGGAGCCAGTGAAGCCACGCTTCCGTATGCACGGGAATACATTGAGATATTGCTCTGCGCCAATCCGATAACATTCCTGTTTTTGAGCCTTAACAACTTGCTTCGCGGAAACGGATTCCCCAAGAAATCATTGGAGTCCACTCTGCTGACTGTCGGGTTGAATCTGGTTCTGACGCCACTGTTCATATTCGTGTTTGAGTTTGGCATCAAGGGGGCCTCCATATCCACCGTCATATCGCAGGTAGTCGGACTTGTATGGGTCGTAAGGCACTTCTCATCGAAATCAAATAAAATACATTTTCAGAGAAGCCGTTTCAGGTGGAACTTCCGTCTGTCTGGAGAAATCATGAAACTGGGGACACCGCCGTTCATATTGAATCTTTGCTCGGCATCCATAAGCATTGCCCTTATTAACAGATTCGGATTTTACGGTGGCGACTTTGCGATCGGGGCATACGGCATAGTCAGCCGAATCTACATGCTGTTCTCGATGATAATTATCGGTCTGGCAGTCGGCATGCAGCCCATCATAGGATACAACTTCGGGGCCGGCCTGACAGACCGGGTTGACAAAGCCATGAACACCGGGCTGACGGCAGCTTTTGTTTTCATGGCCTCCGTGTTTATACTGTGTGAAACGGCGGCAAGTCCGATTATACGGTTGTTCTCAAACGAGACTGCATTGAATGACATTGCAGTAACAGGTCTTCGTATCTGTGCCTGGATGTTTCCGGTTATGGCCATGCAGACTATGATAACAAATTTTTTCCAGTCTATTGGCAAGCCGAAAACGAGTATTGTCTTGTCGCTCATACGCCAAATAGGATTTTTCATTCCCCTCATATTTCTGCTGCCTGAAATATTTGATTTGAGGCTTGACGGAGTCTGGCTAAGTATTCCTTTGGCTGATTTTATAGCCTGCATCTTGACAGTCTCAGTTTATCTGAGATATAGGCAGCGGACTAAAAGTTTTGTGGTGGGTGCAACTTAACAAATTGAATAGAATTGGATTATGGATAAAAACATGATTGCCCCATGCGGGCTGAACTGCGCTGTTTGCAGCGAAGCTCTACGGAAAGACAGCCCTTGTGTCGGTTGCCGGAACGAGGGTTACAAAGGTGAGTATTGCGCCAAACTGTGCAAGATTGTAAAATGTGAAATACGGAAAACACTGCCGGTCGGCTTCTGTGACAGATGTCCTCAATATCCATGCAGGGAGATTGTCGATAAGGAATGTTGGTATGCCAACGCCTATCCAATGATAGAATCGCTTATGGGCAATCTCGCCTTTATCGAAGAAAATGGTATTGAAAAATTCTTGCAAAGAGAAAAGGTTCGTTGGACTTGCTCCGATTGCGGAGGGTGTATATCGGTTCATGACGGTGTATGTTATGGCTGTGGTAAAAACTATACAGATAGAAAACATTGAATATGGAAAGTATAACAGTAAGTAAGGATAATATAGCCGTATGTGGGCTGTATTGTGGAGCGTGTCGCAAATTCTTGTCCGGCAAATGCCCCGGATGTAGGAATAACGATAAAGCATCGTGGTGTAAAATCCGCCAGTGCTGCATAAGCAAAGGCTATCATACCTGTGCCGAGTGTGAGCGTGACGTAAGGGAGTGTAAAATCTATTCCAACTTTATAAGCAAAGTGTTCGCGTTGCTCTTTAACTCCGACCGCCCGGCTTGTATCAGCTATATACGGGAACATGGAGAAATAGCGTATGCCGAGGAAATGAGTAGGAGAAAATGCCAGACGATAAAACGTAAATGATATGAGAATAAGCACTTTTACAGTAATAATGCTTGCATTAGCCATATTGGTTGGCTCGTGCGACTCCCCGTCAGATAACATTCTGTATGGGAGATGGCGGCTTGAGAAATACAACTGCATTGCCACTTCGTCATACGGTCTTACACAAGTAAACAAGGAGTCAGAGTATATATTGCAGCTTGATAACGCCGGAGTGTTCTCCTGCACCACCGACTGCAATACAATTTCAGGCAATTTTGAAAAAAGTAAAAACGCCTTGAGATTCTCCGATATTTCCTTTACCGAATTGGCTTGCGATGACATGGTAGTGGAAAGGAGCGTAGCATCTATTCTGTCCAATATCAAATCATACAAAATCACGGACGATTCCATATTGGTGTTGAAAGATGATAAGGGTCATATACTAATGGAACTAACAAAATAACAGGTTGATATAATGAAAAGAATGATAATCACAGCTATTATAGCCACCTGTTCCGTGCTAAATATCATGGCTTCCGATGATGATATTTCGAGAGCATGGCATGGTACGTTGAAGATAACTCCGCAAGTGGAGTTAAAGATTGTGTTCAATTTTAAGACAGGCGAAGATGGCAAACCGTCAGTTACGCTTGATTCTCCGGATCAAGGAGCATACGGTATAGCCGGAGAAGTGAATTTCATTTCGGCTGATTCTGTAAATGTAACGGTTAGCCGCATAGGATTGACGTTTACCGGACGCAAACAAGATGGTAAACTCATTGGAAAATGCACACAAGGCGCAATGAGTACCGACCTTGAATTATCTCCGGGTATTGTGGAATTAAAGCGACCTCAAACGCCTAAGCCACCATATCCATACACGACAAAGGAAGTTCGTTTCAATAACCTATCAGATGGTGTTACTCTCGCAGGAACACTTGCCTTGCCTGAGAGTTTTAATGAGGCAACTCCGGTTATCGTAATGATTACCGGTAGCGGACTGCAAAACCGTGATGAAGAATTATACGGACATAAGCCGTTTGCTGTCATCGCAGATTACCTTGCCCGAAACGGCATCGCAACCTTACGCTATGATGACCGAGGATATGGAGAATCAACCGGCGACGGTAAAAATGCCACCATTGAAGATTTTGCACGGGATGCTAAAACAGCAATGGAATACCTGCGCAAAGAAGTGAAATTCACGAATGTGGGAATACTGGGGCATAGTGAGGGAGCGGCAGTGGCGTTCATGTTGGGAGCTGATAACAATTCGGGATTATTCTCAAATCCGAATTTCATTATAGCCATTGGCGCACAGGCTGTTCGTGGTGACTCGGTTTTGATAGATCAGAGTGCCACAATGCTGGAACAGGGCAACATGCCGGCGAATATTGTATCGGATTATGTTGAGGCATTGCGCAAGATGTATGAACTGAAAATAATGGAAGGTAACAATATGGCGGTTGAAAATATTGAGGATATATGTGCAAACTGGAAGAATACTCCCGTTCACACATCTTTGAAAGCCAATCTGAAAAAGATTGCGGCTGACAATAACCCGTGGCTAAATTACTATATCGGTTTTTCACCGGCGGAAAGCATTGCAGATACGGATTGCCCGGTATTCGTACTGTACGGAGAAAAGGATATACAAGTTCGCCCGGAACTGAATATGCCTCAAATGCAACGGCTCGCCCCGAAAGCGACCGTGAAACTTTATCCCGGACTTAATCACCTTTTCCAGCACGCTCAAACAGGAGCGGTACAGGAATACGGTACAATCGAGGAAACAATCTCTCCCGAAGTCCTGCAAGATATTATAATTTTTATAACAAAGATATTTCCATAAATAAAGATGGTGGAAAGGAGCATAGTATTTAATTTGCCATGTATCAAATCATACGAGATTACGGATGATACCATTTTGGTATTGAAGGATGATAAGGGTCATATATTGATGGAACTAATCAGTTATGACTCACCGGATGAAAGTTTGTGTGGAAAATGGCGACTTGAAAAATACAACAGCATTGTCACAGCTTCAAATGAACTAACTGACGTAAACGAGGAATCGGACTGTATTTTACAGTTGAACAATACCGGATTTGTCTGCACCACTGACTGTAACATTATATCAGGAAATTTTGTAGAGGATAAAAACATTTTGTCCTTCTCCAACATATCCATGACTGAAAAGACTGTAGAGGGTATAATATCTTGTGATGATATGGAATTGGAAAGAAGCATTGAAGCAAATCTACATTGTGTCAAGTCATACGAGCTAAAAAATAATACTGTGCTGTACCTGAAAGATGCGTATGGACATATCCTAATGGAACTAACAAAGTAATAGTTTTACAATGATGGGTACAATCGAGGACACAATCTCCCCCGAAGTCCTACAAGATGATATAACTTTTATAGCTAAAACATTTCTTAAAATAACGTGAACAAGTTTTATGACTATTTCCTGTAGCAATATTGCAAAAACTTAATCCAGCATATAAACAAGTAAATTGACATGAAAGAACAAATCAAAAAGCCTTCTCTTTTTTTGAAGGGAAGCAACACCTGACCCACTTCGCTACTGAACAGGATGTAGCGGAAGAACTATTCGAGTTACTCTCCGAAGCGAGAGAACTCTATCTTCAAAATGTGATTGCGGATGGCAAACGGTACAGCCGCTATGTGGACGATTTCATAAACAGTCACCGGTACATCAACTGCGATAATGTCATTTGCCAGAACTGCCACGAAATGAACATCCACATCGTCAAAGGGCTGCTGACAGAATGCGCACACCTTATCCAACCTCTTTTTACCGCATCAGATTTCTCTTTCGAGGAGTGTGTGGAGCTGCGAAGACAGTATGACAGGTCGGAGCCATTGCTGACACCAATCGTGCATCGTGTCGCTAAGGTGACAGATGCCCCGCCGCTTTCTTTCGGTTGCAACTTCACTCAAGAACAGATGACAGGTATTGTGTCTTGTGCCAATACTTATCATCTGTTTTGCGTTTCTATGCTTTGCGTCGAGGATATGGAAGCTCTCTTTTCCTGCAAAGAGGGCTTTCATATCCGGGTGAACAATCTCCGCCATGTGGTTATCCTATTCGATGCGCTTCTCGAAAACTCGCTCATCCAATCCCGCTGGCAGTCCGTTCTCGACAAAGGGCAGTTCTTGCAATCTAAGGACGGTACACGGTTTATTACCGCTTCCAATCTTTCGTCCGCGTTGTCTGCAGTCAGAAACAACAAGACAGCGGTCGCTTATAGCATCCGGCGAGCCATCGGACTGCTGAAAGCAAGTGCGAATAAATCTACCATGTGAAAGATAAAAGAATGAGAGTTAGCGTGATACTCGCATAGTATCATGCTGATAATTTCCTATCCTTTATCGGCATATCATACCTTTGTCCTCCGTTATCGACGTACTGATAACGGAGGTACAATTCTATTGTCAAATTTTAATCAAAAACATATGTCGAACAGACTAACTTTCATGGAGCGGATGAACGAACGGATTACCGCCCTTGAATCGGTTCTCAAAAAATTGGAACCGGTTGAAAACATATTGGAACGGATGGATTTGTTGGAGAAAAGCATTTACTCAACAAAGCAGGTCTTTACGTTTCAGGATGCCTGCATGTATATCGGAGTTTCCGACAGTATGCTGTACAAGCTCACGGCGAACAAAGAGATTCCGCATTACAAACCGCGCGGCAAGATGATCTACTTCGCCAAGGAAGAACTGGACGAATGGCTCCTGCAGAACCATGAACTGGCAGCAGATGATGCCATGCGTATGGCTACCGAAGCCGCAGCAACACAACCATTCTTAAAGCAAAGACGCTATGGAAAACGAAAGAAGGACTGATTACAGCATCGGTGCAGGGCTTGAGGAGCATAAACTGCTTGATATTCTTGCCGCTTCCCAAATCAGGGCTACCGACACCTACGAAACGCCCCCACAGATCATTTGGATAGATAATTCGACGATAGCCACCCTCGGCAATTTCAGTGCATCGACCGGTAAAGCCAAGTCAAAAAAGACATTCAATGTCTCGGCACTTGTTGCCGCGTCGCTTGCCGGACGGCAGGTACTGAATTACCGGGCACATCTGCCAGAGGGAAAGCGCAGGATCTTGTATGTCGATACGGAACAGAGCCGCTTCCACTGTCACACGGTTTTGGAACGCATTTTACGACTTGCCGGCTTACCCACGAAGACAGACAACGAGAATCTCGACTTTATCTGCCTAAGAGAATACACGCCGGCAGTGCGCATCGAGGTCATAGACTATGCCTTGCGTCAGAACAAAGGCTACGGGCTGGTCATTATCGACGGCATCCGCGACCTGATGCTCGACATCAACAGCACCGGTGAATCGGTAGAAGTCATCAACAAGATGATGGAGTGGTCTTCCCGATACGACCTGCATATCCACTGCGTGCTCCATTTGAACAAAGGGGATAATAATGTCCGGGGACATATAGGCACGGAGATGAGCAACAAGGCGGAAACCGTACTGGTCATCAGCAAAAGCAATGACAATCCGAGTGTCAGCGAAGTCCACGCGCTGCATATCCGTGAAAAAGAGTTCAAACCCTTTGCTTTTACCGTTGATGACAACGGGCTGCCTGTCATCGCGGAACACCATTCGTTCAATGGCGACATCAAACAGAAATCCCGGATGAGTTTTATGGATTTGTCCATAGAGCAGCACCGGGAAGCCCTTTCCGTCGCTTTTGGAGACAAACCCATCAAAGGTTTCGAGAATATGTTGCAGGCTCTTATGGATTCCTATGCGGCCATCGGATTCAAACGGGGACGCAGTGTCATGGTGAAGCTGTTGCAATACCTGACCGATAATCTCAAACTCATCATCAAACGGGACAAGCTGTTTTATAATGACATGACACCTACCGAGGTCATGCTTTTCGATGAAGAATGAGACCGTATGCAATACATACCGGATATAATGCAAGGAAAAAGACATGACCATAGCAGAAGCAAAACAAATACGCATCGTGGATTTCTTGGTACAACTCGGCCACCGTGCGCTATATGTAAAATCAGGACAGCACTGGTATCTTTCGCCATTGCGGGAGGAACGTACCCCGTCATTCAAAGTGAACGACCGGATAAATGAATGGTATGATTTCGGCGAGGCTACCGGCGGCGACCTGGTGGAACTGGGAAAGCACCTGTATCAAACGAACAACGTGAGCGAGGTGCTGGCATTCATCGAGAGGCACGCAAAGGCCGCACCGCTACCGTTTATCCGTGTGCCGACCACTCCGCCCCGACCGGTGGAAGCGGAAATGAAAGATGTAATCGTGGTTCCGCTGCGCCACCACGCATTGTTTTCTTACCTCCAGTCCCGACTGATCGATGCGGACATCGGTCGGATGTTCTGCCGTGAGGTGCATTATGAACTGCGCCAAAGGCACTATTTCGCTCTTGCGTTCGGCAATATCTCCGGCGGCTACGAGGTGCGTAACGCATATTACAAGGGATGCCTGAACAACAAGGATATTTCTTTGATAAGACACCGGAACGAAGAAACGCAGGAAAGGGTCTGTGTCTTCGAGGGGTTTATGGATTTCCTCTCCTATCTGACGCTGAAGCAGACTGGAAACAATAGGGTGTGTATTGACATGCCGTGCGACTACCTCGTGATGAACTCGGTAAACAACCTGAGAAAGGCACTGACACACTTGCAGGAATATTCGTGCATTCACTGTTACCTCGACAATGACCTTGCCGGGCAGAAAACCGCCGAGACCATTGCCGGCATGTATGGCGGACGTGCCAGTGACGAATCCGGCCGTTATGCGGAATACAAAGACCTGAACGATTATCTGCGCGAAAAGAAACGTTGATGCCTTGTTGCCATTTGCCATTCAAAGCTCTCCATCGTGAGGGCTTTTTTTATGCCCTCCCATTCCTCCTTTTTTCTCTGCCGAAATAGGTATATAGTACGATTTAATAGTTCGAATTTGAGAATTTACACAAATCTTACTAACGGAATATCTGTTTATTGTTCAATTATTTTATAGTTCGATATTTCGTACATTCCTTTGCAAAATCATACTAATATAAATTTCAATATCCATACTAAAAGATATGAACTCATATTTCATTTTTGCCCTTGTCCTGACGGTCGCTTACGTCATCTACTACGCCGCTGTCATCACGCATGACCTCTATGGGAAAAAGGGAACGGATAAAAAGGACGAAGAGGTTTTCGACATCGGCGCACCGGAGGACGAGGAAGAAAGCGTCGCTGTCACGGAGAGTGAAACGGGCTTCAGTATCGGCAGCGATAGCTACGACACTGAAAGCGCAGCTACCGTTCCGGAAGTGCCGCAGGAAGAAAGTGCAAACAACCCGACTGCGGCGCAGGAAAAATTGGAGCGGTTGAAAGCCGAGGCGGAGGAACGGATGGAAGACACCGTGCCTTACCTGTCGGACGCACGCACTTCGGAAGAGATGTACAAGGCGATGATTGCCAAAGGACGGGTGGACAACCGGCCTGAAATAATGTGGAACCCAATTCAAGACCGGTTGTGAAATGTCGAAAGCTAAGAAGATACTATGTGCGGTGTGCCTCACGCTCCCCTACACGGTTTCCGCCAAGAGCGGTAGCGTGAACTACAGTTGGGGTGCGGACGCGCTGGCTACGATGCACGACTACGTGGTGACGATGATGTTGTACGTCCAGTACATCTGTTGCGCCATAGCCGGAGTTTATGTCATCGTATCCTGTTTCCAGATTTATGTCAAGATGAACACGGGCGAGGACGGCATCACCAAGTCGATACTGACACTCGTGGGTGCGTGCCTGTTCCTTATCGGTGCGTTCGTCGTCTTCCCGGCCTTCTTCGGCTACCGCATATAACACCGACCATATGACGGTCACAGATAAATAAAAGTATTCACCAAAAACAGTAAACGTATGTTTCAAAGAACCAAACGAATGTGCCGAAAGGCAATGGGATTCATTAACGGAATCTCCACCAAGGTAAAAATGCTCGCTCTCATGCTGCTGTCCGGCACAACCGCAATGGCACAGAACTCCGCTGGCGACTACTCCGCCGGTACAAGTGCATTGTCCACCGTCGCGGAGGAAATTGCCAAGTACGTGCCTATCATGGTCAAACTCTGTTACGCCATTGCCGGCGTCGTGGCCATCGTGGGCGCAATAAGCGTGTACATCGCCATGAATAATGAGGAGCAGGATGTCAAGAAGAAGATCATGATGGTCGTGGGAGCCTGTATCTTCTTGATCGCGGCGGCCAAGGCGTTGCCCCTGTTCTTCGGTATTGCCGCTTAAACAGACAGAGGATGAAAGGCAAGGACGAACGTTATCCGGATTATCCGCTGTTCAAGGGGCTGCAACGGCCTCTTGAGTTCTTAGGCATTCAAGGACGATACATCTATTGGGCGGCAGCGACAACATGCGGAGCCATTGTCGGCTTCGTCGCCGCCTACTGCCTGATAGGTTTTGTTGCCGGGCTTGTCGTGCTGGCAGCCGTTGTATCGGCAGGCATCGTGCTCATCATCCTCAAACAGCGGAAGGGACTGCACAGCAAGAAGATCGCGCCGGGTGTGTACGTCTATGCCCACTCGCGCAAGATCTGACGAAAGAGAAACCATCACGGCAATGTGCATGGCTATATTGATTGTTGAACGCGGGCGGGTTTGTCTTGAGGCAAGGCGAACCTGCCCCTATTTTTAATTACACGTATATCGAAATGACCCTATACATTATCACAGCCTTTATCGCACTGTGCATCGGCATGGCCGTATCGGTCTATGCGTTCGGCACGGGCGGCAAGCGCAAGCGAATCTTTCAGGACATCTATTTTTCGGCGGAAGAGACGGACGGTGTGGGCGTACTGTACACCAAGACCGGCGAATACTCCGCCGTGCTGAAAATAGAGAATCCAGTGCAGAAGTATTCGGCGGACATCGACTGCTACTACGAGTTCACGCACCTGTTCACCGCCCTTGCGCAGACATTGGGCGAAGGGTATGCCATCCACAAGCAGGATATTTTCGTCAGGAAACGCTTTGCGAATAAAACGGACGACGGACGGGAATTTCTCTCGGCGTCATACTTCCGTTATTTCGGTGGCCGCCCATACACGGACAGCCTTTGCTACCTGACCATCACGCAGGAGGCGAAGAAAAGCCGCCTTTTCTCGTTCGACAACAAGAAATGGCGCGACTTCCTCGTGAAAATCCGCAAAGTGCACGACCAATTGCGTGACAGCGGTGTGCAGGCCAGATTCCTGAACAAAGCCGAAGCGAGTGAGTATGTGGATCGCTACTTCGCCATGAATTTCAACGACCGCACCGTCTCAATGACAAACTTCAGGGCGGACGATGAGACCGTCTCTATGGGCGACAAGCGTTGCAAAGTGTACAGCCTCGTGGATGTGGACTGTGCCGCACTGCCGTCGTTGATACGTCCCTACACGAATATCGAGGTAAACAATACCGAAATGCCGGTGGATTTGGTATCGGTGGTGGACAGCATACCGAATGCCGAGACTGTGGTCTATAACCAAATCATCTTCCTGCCCAACCAAAAGCGGGAGTTGTCGCTGCTCGACAAGAAAAAGAACCGTCATGCGAGCATCCCCAACCCGAACAACCAGATGGCCGTCGAGGACATCAAGCGTGTTCAGGAGGTCATCGCCCGTGAGAGCAAGCAGCTTGTGTACAGTCATTTCAGCATGGTGGTGGCTGTACCGGCCGATGCCGACCTGCAAAAGTGCACGAACCACCTTGAAAACGCATTCGGGCGCATGGGTATCCACATCAGCAAACGAGCCTACAATCAATTAGAGCTGTTCGTGGGCGGATTTCCCGGCAACTGTTACTCCCTTAATGAGGAGTATGACCGCTTCCTCACGCTCGGCGATGCGGCAACATGCCTGATGTACAAGGAACGCATCCAGCACAGCGAGGAGACACCGCTGAAAGTGTACTATACCGACCGTCAGGGCGTGCCGGTAGCGATTGACATCACGGGAAAAGAGGGAAAGAACAAACTGACGGACAATTCCAATTTTTTCTGTCTGGGGCCTTCGGGAAGCGGCAAGAGCTTTCATATGAACTCGGTCGTGCGCCAGCTCCATGAACAGAACACCGATGTCGTTATGGTAGATACCGGTAACTCTTATGAAGGTCTATGCGAGTATCTGGGTGGTAAGTATATATCATATACAGAGGAAAAGCCCATCACGATGAATCCGTTCCGCATCAACCGGGAAGAGATGAACGTGGAGAAAACGGGCTTTCTGAAAAATCTTGTGCTGCTCATCTGGAAAGGGACGCAGGGAACGATTACCAAGACGGAAGACCGCCTGATAGAGCACGTCATCACGGAATATTACGATGCCTACTTCAACGGGTTCGAGGGTTTCACGCCCCAACAACGGGAGGACTTGCGCAAAAGCCTTGTCATCGACGACCGCAATCGCGGCGAACAAAAGGGCGAAAGCGAGCAGGAACGTGCCGCACGCATCGAGGACATCATAAACAAGATAGAAAGCAGGCGCATGAAACTGAAAGTAAAAGAGCTTTCATTTAATTCCTTCTATGAATACTCCGTGCAACGCATACCCGACATATGCGATGAAAACCGCATTACGGGCATCGACATATCGACCTACCGCTACATGATGAAAGACTTTTACCGGGGTGGCAACCACGACAAGACGCTGAACGAGAACATGGACAGTTCGCTGTTCGATGAGACCTTTATCGTCTTTGAAATCGACAGTATAAAAGATGATCCTCTTCTTTTCCCTCTTGTTACGCTGATTATCATGGATGTATTCCTACAGAAAATGCGTATCAAGAAGGGTCGCAAGGTCTTGGTCATCGAAGAGGCGTGGAAAGCCATCGCCAGTCCGCTCATGGCGGAGTACATCAAGTTCATGTACAAGACAGCGCGTAAGTTCTGGGCAAGTGTCGGTGTGGTGACGCAGGAGATACAGGACATTATCGGCAGCGAAATCGTGAAAGAGGCCATCATCAACAACTCGGACGTGGTGATGCTGCTCGACCAGAGCAAGTTCCGTGAAAGGTTCGACACCATCAAGGCGATCCTTGGCTTGACCGATGTGGACTGCAAGAAAATTTTTACCATTAACCGTCTTGAGAACAAGGATGGACGCAGTTTTTTCCGGGAAGTCTTCATCCGTCGCGGCACGACCAGCGGAGTGTACGGTGTGGAAGAACCGCACGAGTGCTATATGACCTACACGACGGAACGGGCAGAGAAAGAGGCTCTGAAACTTTACAAGAAAGAGCTTCGGTGCAGCCATCAGGAAGCTATCGAGGCGTATTGCCGCGATTGGGAAGCCAGTGGCATCGGCAAGTCGCTGCCGTTCGCCCAAAAAGTAAACGAGGCCGGACATGTGCTCAATCTCCGTTCCGTGCGTGAATCCCAATAAATACTGTTGATATGAAACGACTACTCCTGATTCTGACAATCGTCTCGGTCTCACTCTGCCAGAGTGTACATGCACAGTATTACAGTGTGAACTACGACACACGCACCGTTGCGGCAATGGTAGCCGCTTTCGGTACGGAAGCCGTTGCTGAAGGATACTATCGGGAGCAGGTCGATGACATCCTGAAGCACTACACGGCGGCAGAGGTTGCCGCAGCCGGAATATTCGCCTCCAAGTTCTTGGAGCATAAAGCCCTGACCGACCTCGGTATATGGAACAGCCGCACGGAAAACTATTATTACCGGCGCATCTACCGGATGGTCGCGGAGAAAATCATGCCCAAGATATGGGTCGTAGCGAAACAGATGCTTCACTCGCCGCAGACGGCTATCTATTGGGGCAGCTACCTGATGAAGATATGCGACGATACCAAAAGCCTGTGTATGCAGTTCGAGAGTGTGGTGACCAACAGCACGCTGACCTTCTCGGACATCGCGTTCCTCGAAATCAATCCGGATATTGCCCCCTTGCTGAAACTGTCGGAAGCCGGTAACATCGACTGGCAACGGATCATGGACGACCTTGCCCGTGTACCGAACCGCTTTACACGCGAGAACCTGCAAAATGACCTTGACAACCTTTACAACATGGGGGTCGGTCTTGCGACTGCCGGCATCGCCAACATCGGCGACGCGCTATTGCCCCAAAGTGCCTTCCACGAACTGATGAACGGCAAACTCGGAGCTATCGTCACCCTGTATGACCACTACGGTGGTTTGCTTGAGCAGGCGGAGAACGGCATCGGAGCCATGTTGCTCGATAAAATCGGAGGCACGGATAATGTCGCCGGACTGTTCGGCTTCGGGAACTATGATCTTGCCGGATGGATGAGCGACTACCTGAGCGAGGCCACAGGAAGCTATTACACACAGCGGTGGTATATCGCCCGGCGCGACCAAGGAAGCGTATCGCTGTGCGACTACTATCCTCCGACGGATGACAACAGCATCCTGAACGGAAGCGCATGGGTACGTTTCAATACGAGCGCCCCGAATTTCTATCCCAATGCCTCGCAACGGGAACAGGTGCTCGCCAACTCGGAAAACCATGCCGGTTGGTCGAGAAACCGCGTGCAGCAGTTGAACAACCAGAACGACGGGTTCAGCTACAGCATCAACTACTGGATGAGTGCCTATATCATCAGCAAGAAAAACAAGCAGACCAAGAAAGCATACGCATACGAAATCCATGTGAGCAAGAGCTGGAACAAGGAAGAGATAGTCTATGAGGATGTCTTCGATTCCTACTCTATGGACTTGAACACGTTTCGGGCGCAACTGAACGTGCGGCTTGCGGAGTTCAACGAGAATGAGGACGGCTATACTTATTATATATCCTCCGGTGCGCGGAACTATTATCAGGCAACGGACGATGCCAAACTGAAAGGATGCGAGAGCGTGACCATCAGCGTGACCTGTTCCGACGGAGTGACGCTCGGACAAGGCACCACGCAGTACAAGTGCCGCAAGTGCGGCAGCTCACTGAACGCCCACACCAAGGAGTGCGCCATGCAGACTTCGGTCACGGAAAACAACCTTGACCTCTCGGAGCTGGATGCGATGTTGAGCGAGGCGAATACCAAAGTCTCCGCACTTGAAGCACAAATCAGGGCTTTGGAAGACGAGAACGCCATACTGCTGAAAAAAATCAGTACGGCAAGCATCGAGGATGCGGCGGTCTATCGCCAGCAATACAATGCGAACAAGACACGGATAGACGGTTTGAAAGGTGAACTGGCGGAATGGAAGAAAAAACAATCCGACTACACCCAGGCAAAATCGGAAGCCGCAGACGACAACAGCGTGGCGACGGATGATTATTACCGCATCCCGGCCATCATGCAGGACTGCAAGGCGGCATACAGCCTTACGTGGCAGGACGGCGGAACGTGGAATGGTTACTCGTATGTACGCAAGGCGACGATGCCGAATATAAACGGTATCATCACGTTCAGGGCAACGGTCTCGATAGCCCGTAAACCGAAATATTTTCTGGGTATCAAGATACACCGTGCCATCATACAGATACGGTGGGAGCTGACCTCGGAATATTCAGACACGCACGTCGCTGACGTACTGACCTTAGACCCGAATCTGTCCGATGCGGAGAAAAGCAAAATAGTGAACGATCGCATCGCGGAGATTGCCCGTGAACACCCCTCGTGCAAGATAACGACAGAATATGCCCGTACCACGCCTGCAGAGGATACACCGACCGGGGATGTATATCATCTGCTGTGGTCGAGTGACCGCCTCGAAATAGCAAGGGAGGTGGATTCGCGTATCACGAAGATATACGCTGACCTTGTGTCCTTGGAGAAAATGATGCACTACAAACGGAGCATCCTCGATGTGATGAAGGATGTGCTGCCCGGTCTGGATATGGATGCCGGACGCCGGCTGACGCTTGTGGAAGAGTGCCATGACCGCTGGGTGGAGAACGCACGGACACTCCGGAACGGGGTTGAAAGAAAGGAGGAACGGCAATGAGACGGAATCTGATTATAGCCTTCATGCTGTTTGTCCTGCTGCCCGGTATCGCTAAAGCGCAGTGGACTTTCGATGTGGTTTCCGTCGAAGCCTACATCAATGACCATAAGAAGCAACGCAGCCTGCTGCTTGCACGCAGCACTTTGGAATACAGCAACAAACTGTTGCACGAGTACAGCCGGAAGGAAGTCGGGAATTATAAGGAACTGAACGTAGATCTCGACCGGTACACCCGTGCGTTCGATGTCATTGACGTGATGTACCAGTCGTTACGCACGGTGCTGAATGTAAAGAACACTTATACGGCAGTCAGCGACCGCATTGGTGACTACAAGGATTTGCTGGATGACTTCAATAAGAAAATCCTGAAACGAGGGCACATCGAATCCGCCGACACGCTGATTCTTACCATCAACGCAAGGGGGCTGCGAGCGATTGCCGCCGAGGGCGAACAGCTATACAAGTCGGTGAGCGACCTCGTGCTGTACGCCACAGGTGCGGCAGCCTGTTCAACCAGTGACCTGCTGATGGTGCTGGAGGCGATCAACCGGTCGTTGGACAACATCGAGCGGCATCTGAACCGGGCGTATATCGAGACATGGCGGTACATACAGGTTCGTATCGGCTACTGGAAAGCAAAAGTATATCGCTCACGCACCAAGCAGGAAATTCTTGACGATGCCTTCGGGCGGTGGCGCGGAGCCGGAAGATTGGAACATTAACGATAAAAGGGAAAAATATGAACAGAAGATTTTTACTCATGGCGGTTGCTGTTGTTGCAACGTCGGCCGCACACGCGCAGTATGTAACGTACAACCACGATTCGTCAAAGCAGAATCAGGTCACGGTCATGGAAACGGGCACGGGGGCACTGTCGCCCGACCTCTATTATTCCGTGCTTCACAACAAATACAAAAAGTCGGCGGCGGCCAAGAACAAACTCTCGTTCCGCACGCTCGCAGGTATCAATCTATACAATCAGACGGATGAAGCGGAAGCCATTGACTCCGCTCTGGTCAAGCGTGCTAAAATCGAGGCGTTGAATGTCGCCGACCGGCAAGTGGATATCGCGTGGCTCGCCGAGGGCAGTAAAGTCAATGGAGAGATGGAACGGTTCAAACGCAACATCGACCGCATCCTCCTGTCCGGCGGTACTCCGTCAGACAAAGAACGATGGACGGAATACTACCGTGTATATCAGTGTGCCATCGACGCTACGAAAGATGCCTATATGCCCAATGCACAACGCAAGAAGGAGTATCTGCGCATCTATGAGGATGTGGCGAGACAGAATGAAACGCTCGTGTTGTTCCTTGCCAGACGGCAGAATGCCGGTGTAACAAGTGCGCTGCTGAACGCAACGGACAACCGCACCCTGCATAAGGGCGGCATTGTCCGCAATGCCATGAGCCGGTGGCAGGAATCGCGCCTTGCGGTGCGAGGTGCGCAGTCGGGCGGCAACGGGAACGGCGGAGGTGACAGCGACGGGGATGAAACGGTAAACAGAGGAAAATAAAAACACGGGCTATGGCAAACGGAGATATACTTTCGGATTTCGGCATCAACCTATTGGAAGAGGAAATAGATGATGTCATTTTTCAGACCAATGAGTTCCTGACGGATGCGACCTTTACCGGCGCACAGGGGCCTTTCTGGTGGATTTTGCAGATGTGTATGGCTCTGGCGGCACTCTTCTCTATTGTCATGGCGGCAGGTATCGCCTACAAGATGATGGTGAAGCACGAGCCGCTGGACGTGATGAAGCTGTTCAGACCGTTGGCCGTGTCGATTATCATCTGCTGGTGGTATCCGCCTGCGGATACGGGAATGGCAGGTAGTAGAAGCAACTGGTGTTTCCTCGATTTTCTGTCCTATATCCCGAACTGCATCGGATCGTACACGCACGATTTGTACGAGGCCGAAGCCTCACAGATTTCGGACAGATTCGAGGAGGTGCAACAGCTCATCCATGTACGGGACACGATGTACACGAACCTGCAGGCGCAGGCCGATGTCGCCCACACGGGGACTTCCGACCCCAACCTGATAGAGGCGACAATGGAACAGACCGGCGTGGACGAGGTGACAAACATGGAGAAAGACGCATCGAAACTTTGGTTCACATCGCTGACGGCAGGCGTCATCGTGGGGATAGATAAAATCATCATGCTGATTGCCCTTGTCGTGTTCCGTATCGGATGGTGGGCTACCATCTACTGCCAGCAGATATTACTCGGTATGCTGACGATATTCGGCCCGATACAATGGGCGTTCAGCATCCTGCCGAAATGGGAAGGTGCTTGGGCGAAGTGGCTGACACGCTACCTGACGGTGCATTTTTACGGGGCTATGCTCTACTTCGTCGGGTTTTATGTCTTGCTGCTTTTTGACATTGTGCTGTGCATCCAAATCGAGAACCTGACCGCAATCACAGCCAGTGAGCAGACGATGGCTGCTTACCTGCAAAACTCGTTCTTCTCCGCCGGGTATCTGATGGCGGCAAGCATCGTGGCTTTGAAATGCCTGAACCTCGTGCCGGATTTGGCGGCATGGATGATACCTGAAGGCGACACGGCATTCTCTACCCGAAACTTCGGCGAAGGTGTGGCGCAGCAGGCCAAAATGACAGCTACCGGAGCGATGGGTGGAATAATGAGATAATGATTGAATTTATAAATATTTGACAACTATGGTTATAAAGAACTTGGAAAACAAAATCAGGCTGGTGGGCATTATCTGCACCGCGTTCCTTGTGGGGTGCATCATCATCAGCGTATCAAGCATCTGGACGGCTCGCACGATGGTCACAGACGCGCAGAAAAAGGTGTACGTTCTGGACGGCAACGTGCCAATCCTCGTGAACCGCACGACAATGGACGAAACGCTCGACGTGGAAGCCAAGAGCCATGTGGAGATGTTCCACCATTTCTTTTTCACTCTGCCTCCGGACGACAAATATATCCGCTACACGATGGAGAAAGCGATGTACCTGGTGGATGAGACGGGACTGGCACAGTACAACACGCTCAAAGAAAAGGGATTTTACTCCAATATATTGGGGACGAGTTCGGTATTCTCTATCTATTGTGACAGCATAGCTTTCAATAAGGAAAAGATGGAGTTTACCTACTACGGGCGTCAGCGTATCGAGCGACGGAGCAATATCCTCATGCGTGAACTGGTCACGGCGGGACAGCTCAAGCGTGTGCCCCGAACAGAGAACAATCCGCACGGGCTGCTCATCGTGAACTGGCGCACGCTGTTGAACAAAGACATCGAACAGAAGACGAAAGCCAATTATTAAACAGCAGTAGTTATGAATATCAAGGGATTCAGGCGGATGCTGTTCGGTGAGAAAATGCCGGACAAGAATGATCCGCAATACAAAGACCGTTACGAACGGGAAGTGACAGCCGGGCGCAAGTTCGCCCAAGCGACACGCATCGACAAGGCGGCCGCCAAAGTACAAGGATTTGCCAACGCGCACCGGACGTTGTTCTTAGTCATCATCTTCGGATTCGCTATCGGGGGTTTCGTATGGAATATCTACCGTCTCACGGTGGCATACCATTACAGCCACACGATGCGCACGGCAACGGAGATGCAGGATTCGGTGCTGCGGGAGCGACACAAAAGGTTGCAAAGGATTGAAATGAGGGAAAACAAAGCGGATGAACCGCAATAAAACAGTGCCTATGAATACACGGTTTGAAAAATCAGCCCATTCGTCGGACGAATGGTACACGCCTAAAGAGGTATTGGAAGCATTGGGGAAGTTCGACCTTGACCCTTGTGCCCCCGTTCGTCCGCTGTGGCCGACGGCCGAGGTTATGTATGATCGGAACATGGACGGACTGTCGCGGAAATGGGAAGGGCGCGTATGGCTCAATCCTCCATATTCGCGCCCTCTTATCGAGCTGTTTGTCCGAAAACTGGCGGAGCATGGCAACGGTATCGCACTATTGTTCAACCGCTGCGACTCAAAGATGTTTCAAGATGTCATCTTCGAGAAAGCGGACGGAATGAAATTCCTGCGCCACCGTATCCGGTTCTACCGTCCGGACGGGACACGAGGTGATTCTCCCGGCTGCGGAAGCATCCTGATCGCTTTCGGAAAGGAGAATGCAGAGGTGCTGAAAAACTGCACCATTGAAGGCAAGTATGTACAAATCAATTAAAGACGCATGATGAAAATAACAGATAGAATCAATTTCAAGGAACCGAAGTATATGCTTCCGGCCATCCTGTACATTCCGCTATTGGTTGCATCGTATTTCATCTTCGACCTGTTCCATACCGAAACGGCGAAGATTCCGGACAAGACACTCCAGACGACGGAGTTCCTGAACCCCGACCTGCCGGATGCCCAAATCAAGGGCGGCGACGGCATAGGCAGCAAATACGAGAACATGGCGAAATCGTGGGGTAAGATACAAGACTACTCCGCAGTGGATAATATAGAACGTGACGAACCCGATGACAACAAAGAAGAATATGAATCTCAATACACGCAGGACGATATCGCCCTGCTCGATGAACAACAACAGGAGAAAGCAATGGCAGCGCAAGTTGCCGATGCCAAGACACGCGAGCAAGAAGCCCTCGCAGAACTGGAAAAAGCCCTCGCTCAAGCGAGGCTGAGAGGACAGAACGAAGTAATGCCACCTGCTGAAACGGACAGTGCGGCATCGGCACAGATGCCTGCGGCGGCCATAGAGGTCAAGGGTAAAATAGAGGAAGAGAGCCGGTCAGTAAAAGCTCCGTCCGATAACGAACCTCCCAGCGAGGTCGTGCGGAAGGTAAAGACAGCATCAGACTACTTCAATACGCTGGCAAAAGACGCCCACGAACCGAAGCTCATCAAGGCCATCATTGACGAGGACATCAAGGCTGTGGACGGCTCGCGCGTGCGATTGCGCCTGCTCGACGATGTGGAGATTAATGAGTGCGTGGTCAAGCGCGGCTCATATCTGTACGCCACCATGAGCGGTTTCTCGTCAGGGCGTGTGAAAGGGAACATTACCAGCATTCTCATCCACGACGAACTGGTAAAGGTCAGTCTGTCGTTTTATGACACAGACGGCATGGAGGGACTGTATGTACCCAACAGCCAGTTCCGGGAAACGAGCAAGGATGTGGCGAGCGGTGCGGTTTCGGGCAATATGAACATGAATACCGGAAGCTACGGCAACAGCCTTACCCAATGGGGAATGCAGGCCGCCACAAACGCTTACCAGAAAACGAGCAATGCCATCGGCAAGGCTATCAAAAAGAACAAGGTAAAGCTGAAATACGGCACGTTCGTCTATTTGGTGAACGGACGTGAGAAACAGTAAAATACGAAAGCCATGATAGAGACGGACAACCTGTATAATATGGACTGCATAGAGGGTATGAAGCTCATGGCGGACGGCAGTGTCGATGCCGTGATAGCGGATTTGCCCTACGGTGTGCTGAACCGCAAGAACGGCTCGGCCGGATGGGACAGACAGATCCCGCTTGAACCGTTGTGGGAGCAGTATCGGCGCATTACGAAGCCCGGAAGCCCGATTATCCTATTTGCGCAAGGCATTTTCTCCGCACGGCTCATGTTGTCGCAACCCCGGATGTGGCGGTATAATCTTATATGGCGGAAAGACCGTGTGACGGGTCATCTGAACGCCAAGCGGATGCCGTTACGCCAGCACGAGGACATCATCGTGTTCTATGACCGGCAACCGGTGTATCATCCGCAGATGACACCCTGCCCGCCGGAGCGGAGAAATCACGGACGGCGTAAATCGGGCAACGATTTTACGAACCGCTGTTATGGCGAGATGAAATTAGTGCCGGTGCGTGTGGCGGATGACAAATATCCGACTTCGGTCATATCCATACCCAAAGAGCATCGGACGGGGACGTTTTACCACCCGACACAGAAGCCCGTCGCACTGGTGGAGTACCTGATACGCACCTACACCAACGAGGGGGATGTGGTATTGGATAATTGTATCGGTTCGGGGACGACTGCCGTTGCCGCCATCCGCACGGGAAGGCATTACATTGGATTCGAGATCGAGCCGGCGTATTGCGAGATTGCCGGACAGCGGATTCAGGAAGAATTGAAACGCAGAAACGGAACGAAAGGAGGGAATCGAGAAATAAATAACGGAAACCAATAAAATCAACAATATCAATGATATGAATATGAAAGTAAACAAGAAAGTAGTCGTGGCTGCATTTTTTATAGCGACAGGGATGCTTGCCGCATACGACGCACAAGCGCAGCGCACTTACGAGGAAATGGAGCGGCTGACGGTCAATGAACAGGTAACGACCGTCATTACGGCATCGGAGCCTATCCGCATGGTGGATATTTCCACCGATAAGGTAGCAGGCGACCAGCCGATAGAGAACATCATCCGGCTGAAACCCAAGGAGACTGGACACGAGGACGGCGAAGTGCTGGCTATCGTGACCATCGTGACGGAGCGATACCGCACGCAGTACGCGCTCATCTACACCACACGGATGAAAGAGGCGGTGACGGATAAGGAAATCCTGTTGCATGAACGGGATGCCTATAACAACCCGGCTGTCTCGATGTCCACTGCAGAGATGGTTCGTTTCGCAAGGCGTGTATGGAGTTCACCTGCGAAATTCCGCAACGTCGCCACCAAAGCGCACCGTATGGTGATGCGCCTGAATAATATCTATGCTGTCGGTGACTACTTCTTCATTGACTTCTCCATAGAAAACAAGACGAACATCCGGTTCGACATCGACGAGATACGGGTAAAGTTGGCGGACAAGAAACTCGCCAAAGCAACCAACGCACAGACCATCGAACTGACGCCTGCCCTGGTATTGGAACATGGCAAGACGTTCCGGCATGGCTACCGCAACGTGATTGTGGTGAAGAAGATGACATTCCCGAACGACAAGCTGCTGACTATAGAAATGACGGAGCGGCAAATCAGCGGTCGCAATATCAGCCTGAACATAGACTATGAGGATGTGCTGTCCGCCGATTCGTTCAACACAACTTTATTGGAGGAGGAATGACGATGAAAAAGATGATGATACTGGTGCTTGCCTGCGTGTGCTTCGTTGTAAATGCGAACGCCCAGCGCAACAGCGGTCGCCTATCGCTTGGTGTGGGGCTGCTGTATGAGAACGGCATGGATGTGACGCTCGCCTACGAGCACGAAATGAACTACCGCCATGCGTGGGAGTTTTTTGCCAACGGCTATGTAAAATGGGCGGAATGCGGTTCTTGCGGCCATGTCTGCCCGGAATCCTTCTGGCGGAACTACCGTACCTATGGCTTCGGCGTGGCTTACAAGCCCTGCGTGGTGCGTGGACGCAACCATTACGGCAATCTGCGTATCGGGGCTTCGGCAGGGAGCGACACGAAAAAGTTTCTGGCCGGTATTCATGTGGGCTATGAACACAACTATGTGTTGCGGTCGGGATGGACGCTGTACTGGCAGGTAAAGAGTGACATGATGATAAAGGGCGCGGATCTGCTGCGCACGGGTGTCGTGTTAGGAGTGAAACTACCGATAAAATAAGAAAAACGAAAGAAAGTATGATGATACGGAAGATACATACGATGATACTGGCAGTGACGGCGGTGCTGTGCGCTGCCTGCGACGCCCATATCGACGTGCCCGACACGGCTGTACGTCCGGGGCATGTCCTCTGTGAGGACGGTACGACGATGCCTTACACGCAATATGAGCAATCGGGGAAACGGGCAATAGCGGTTGTCTTCGATACCGAACGGCGTGACGGTACAGAAGGGAACGGCTATGCGGTTTACCTGTGGGAGATTGCTCCGGCGGCGTTTGCCGACAGTCTCGGCATTGAGCAGGGCACGTCGGCCGACATCGGGGCATACGACGGAAATACAAATACCTTTGCACTATACGATACCCGCGAGACGGCTTCGCCTATGGCAGAAGCGGTCTTCGATTTGTGGCGATACGGACAAAGTGCATACGTTCCCTCGGTGGCACAGATGCGGTTGCTGTATGCCATCCGGGAAGCGGTCAATCCAATCGTGACGAATTGCGGCGGTGATCCGCTGCCACAGGTTACTGACGATGACTGCTGGTACTGGACATCGACGGAGGTCAAGGGGCAACAGACCGCTAAAGCGTGGCTCTACTCATTGGGCAGCGGCGCAATGCAGGAGACACCGAAGATACAGGCGCACCGGGTGCGGCCGATTATCACACTGAACAAGTAGGAACGAAAAGCGGGAAAGGACAAAACAATGGAAGAAAGCAAAGAGTTACAAGGGTTCTACAAGATATTCCGCGCGGTTATCTATATTTCCGTTCTATTGGAGTTTTTCGAGTATGCCATCGACCCAGCCATGCTCGACCATTGGGGCGGAATACTGACCGATATTCACGGGCGCATTAAACGGTGGATGATATACAACGACGGCAATCTTGTGTACAGCAAGGTCGCCACGTTCCTGCTCATCTGTATTACCTGCATCGGAACACGCAACAAGAAGCATTTGGAATTTGATGCACGCAGGCAGGTGCTATACCCGTTGGTAAGCGGACTTTTCCTGATCGTGCTGTCCGTATGGCTGTTCCATCATCCGATGGAAACGAGGTTCTATACCTTACCGCTCAATATCATTTTCTACATGGTTACCACGCTGGTCGGCGTGATATTGGTGCATATCGCACTGGATAATATCTCGAAGTTCATCAAAGAAGGGCTGGGCAAAGACCGCTTCAATTTCGAGAATGAGAGTTTCGAGCAATGCGAGGAGAAAGTAGAAAATGAATACAGCGTGAATATACCGATGCGGTACTATTACAAAGGTAAATTCCGCAAGGGATGGATTTCGATAAGCAACTGTTTCAGGGGCACATGGGTGGTCGGAACGCCGGGCAGCGGCAAGACGTTCAGCATCATAGAACCGTTCATCCGACAGCATAGTGCCAAAGGCTTTGCGATGGTGGTCTATGATTACAAATTTCCGACACTGGCCACCAAGTTATACTATCATTATAAGAAGAACCAGAAACTCGGCAAAGTGCCTAAAGGGTGCAAGTTCAACATCATCAATTTCGTGGATGTGGAATATAGCCGACGGGTGAACCCGATTCAGGCGAAGTATATCAACAACCTCGCTGCGGCGAGTGAAACAGCGGAAACGTTGTTGGAATCCCTGCAAAAGGGCAAGAAAGAAGGTGGCGGCGGCAGCGACCAGTTCTTCCAGACTTCTGCGGTGAATTTCCTTGCCGCGTGTATCTATTTCTTCGTGAATTACGAACGTGAACCTTACGATGCCAACGGCAAGAAACTGTATGCGGAGAAGCGGCAAGATCCGCAGACGAAATTCTGGAAGCCGACCGGCGTGGTGCGTGACCGTGAGGGCGGCAACATCGTGGAACCAGCCTACTGGCTGGGGAAATACTCGGATATGCCGCATATCCTGTCGTTCCTCAATGAGAGTTACCAGACCATCTTCGAGGTGCTGGAAACGGATAATGAGGTCGCTCCTTTACTCGGCCCGTTTCAAACCGCTTTGAAAAACAAAGCGATGGAGCAGCTCGAAGGTATGATAGGTACACTACGTGTCTATACTTCGCGTTTGGCGACTAAGGAAAGCTATTGGGTGTTTCACCGTGACGGTGACGATTTCGACCTGAAAGTGAGTGACCCGAAGAATCCCAGCTATCTGCTGATAGCCAACGACCCGGAAATGGAGAGTATCATCGGTGCGCTGAACGCCCTTATCCTGAACAGACTTGTTACCCGTGTGAATACCGGTCAGGGAAAGAACATTCCGGTAAGTATCATCGTGGATGAGCTGCCGACCTTGTATTTCCACAAGATCGACCGATTGATTGGTACGGCACGAAGCAACAAGGTTAGTGTAACACTCGGCTTTCAGGAATTACCACAACTTGAGGCGGACTACGGGAAGGTCGGAATGCAAAAAATCATCACGACGGTGGGCAACGTGGTAAGCGGTTCGGCTCGTGCGAAAGAAACGTTGGAATGGCTGTCGAATGACATCTTCGGTAAGGTGGTTCAGGTCAAAAAAGGTGTGACCATCGACCGGGATAAAACAAGCATCAACCTTAATGAGAATATGGACTCCCTTGTTCCGGCCTCGAAAATTTCTGATATGGCGACGGGATGGATCTGCGGTCAGACGGCGCGAGACTTCACAAAGACGAAAACCGGCACGGGTGGCTCGATGAATATTCAGGAATCGGAAGAGTTCAAAACCACGAAGTTCTTTTGCAAAACCGACTTTGACATGAGGGAGATAAAGAAAGAGGAAGCCGGCTATGTACCCTTGCCGAAGTTCTATACATTCAAGTCGAGGGATGAACGGGAGCGCATCCTGTACAAGAATTTTGTGCAAGTCGGGCTGGATGTCAAAGAAATGATAAAGGATGTGCTGAACAAGCGCGGGGCGAAATAGCGGTCGGATTCCGATATGAGGGGAATAAAAATGTGAAACACCTGCAATATCATCATGAGTATTGCAGGTGTTTTTATAACTTCAATCCATTATAAAAGTCTTGTGGACAAAAATGTCTCTTACGGACATTTGAAAAATACCTTATAATCAATGTGTTGCAATCTTGCGGACAAAAAAACAGCTCTTGCGGACATTAATTGAACGAAGGAAATTCTTGTGTTTTTGCATAACGGGTATATTTGCCTGCACTCTCTTTCTTTATAATGCCCACTTCTTCCATTTTTGAGATAAACGCTCGAACCTGTCTATCTGACAGTATATCCGTAAATACGTCATTAAGAATAGTACGGCTGATAAAACCGTGTTTACGGAAGCTGTCAGAAACCATTTTAAGGTGGTTCATATTTAGTCCTTTCAGTTTTTCAACCGCTTCGTTGCGGTAATCATCGGACAAACGGTAAGAACCGTTTTCGTTGAAAATAAGACCTTCTTCTGACAATTTCTGTAGGATATGCCATTCAAGTCCCTCATAATCCCTCATTGCGACTTTGTACAAGGTCAGTAATTCAAAGACATTCAACTGTTTGGCTGGGGTTCTTCTGTTCTGTTCATTTCTGATAAATATGACAAAAGCCGCATCCTGTATGGGAGCTTTGAATGTAAGACTGACCTGATACGGGTCTGTTCCCGAATAGTCCGGCAGAGCCTTACCCTCCATAATGCAGTTGTAAAACATCTTATCGACACCCTGTCCGGAACGTTCCACCAGTCCTGTTTTTTGCAAAATCTCGCTCATCAGTTTACTGCGCGGAACACTGTTCACTGTCAAGATGTTGTTCATATCTACACCGGACGGAAAGCCACCGGCATTGGTAATGGTTATGCTGTCGGGGTATTGCTTAATGACGACATCGCTTTGAATCAGCATTGAACGATGGCAGCACGCATTCAGAATCGCCTCTCTGATAGCCTCCTTATTGAATGAAGGTATGTCGAATATATAAGGCCCGTCATTGTAATGCAGAAGCGGATTGCTTGCCGGCTGGTTGATGTAGTCCCAAACTTTATCTATCGCTATGAATAACGGTAATTGAAACTCCTTGCGTGCAGTGTATTGTATCATCGAGTGATACATTCTAAACTCCACAACGATATTATTCTGTGGCAGATATTTTCGTATGGCTTCAGACTTACCGAGCAGGATAAGTGCTGCGTAATTCAGTTTTCCGTCTTTTAACAGATCCAAATCAGACAATACCTGTTCATCGGGATAGTTTCGGAAAAGTGGATTTTCCTGCTTCCGGGCATATTGGTTTTTCATTTCCGCTATCGCCTCTTTATCCAAATCCTCTATGGTAAGTCCTTCGCATACTTTGGCTGAAAAATCCGGTTCCTGTTCAGACAATATTTTGAATATCTCGGCATCGGACATTTCACGCAAACTTTCTCCTGTACGCATCAGGGGCACACCCTCGAAACGCAAAAGCCGCCCTATCGGACGTGATGGAACGGAAATGACAAGTACACGTTTGGCATCCTCATAAAGTTCCGTTGTTTCTATCCTTATGCCCAGACGTTTGTAAATTTCATCTACGAGTTCTCCCTCTTTCCCTTGTGCAAAATCCGAACCGACAACCGCATGAGGCATGTGGTCTGCCATGCCTAACACCAACCGTCCGCCTTTTTCATTCGCCAAAGCAACAATATACCCCAGCACACACCGCCGTCTATCTTTCGGATCGACATGTTTACCTCCGGCAAACGGATAGTTTCGTTTCGCCTCCTTAAATTCTATATGATCTTCGCTTTCGCGTAATCTCTGTAATTCTGCAATCGTCATTTCCATAAAATGTTGTCCCTGACTGAAATATTCTGCAAAAGTACAAAAAATAAGGGAGAAACGAGTGATATTCGCTCGAATTACAAAAGGAGTCATAAGATATTCAATTATATAACAGTGGTATATAAATGGATATTGCAGTTTGGACATATCCATGCGCACATGAAAACACTGTCCACATGAAGATGCGGGCAGTGTTCATTTGTTCATCTGTTTGCTTAGGCTCGTTTGCCACTTACCAATACGGTAAGCTGTTGATTACAGAAATTGTCGTATTCTTCTTTATCCGTACCGCTTTCGATGGCACGGTCGATAACATCGCCCAACTCGTCGAAGCAGACTTCCTCATTGACACACTCCGAGCTTGCGCCTTTCAGTAGATATACTTCGTAATAATCGGAACCGTTGAGCGCGATAATGACATATCCGGTATGAAGCCGTCCGTTCACTTCAAGCCGCAATGCCGGCAGGTCTTTGAATACGGTGGCAACAAACTCCGTAACACCCCACGACATGAAAACGGGCATAGGTGTCATTGAAACTAACTGCATTTTGATGGTCTGTGCGATTTGCATTACATACTCTTTGTCCATAACTTTTAATTTTAGATGATTATTATTGATTTATTTAGTCGAACCATTCGGGATTGTCTTGCTTCAGTTCGGCAATCAGTTCCTCGTCTGGCAAATTGAGGGTGTTTTTGTCCGTGAAGAAAAATATCTCGTCGTAAAGCTGTTCGGCTTCCTTGCTGGCAAAACCTTCGTTTTCGTCCTCGAAGCTACCCGGATGAAGGGCATCGAGCAGGACGGTCGAACCGATAAGCAATTCTTCGCCCTCGTTGGATTCCACCACACGACAGGTATATGTGATGCCGTTAAATTGTACTTCCTGTGTTTTCATACGCTGTTATCTTAAAGGGATATTCCGTCCGTTTTCATTGAGGTATTCCATGATGTGTTTCGCTTCCTCGTGCGATGCACGGTTGCGGTCATCATATCGCCGTGTCTCGTCTGCCATGACCACGATACACTCCTTGATAAGCCGGTAAAGGCTCTGCTGCAGTGTGGGGTGCATATCGGGTATAGCGGCAGCAAACCGCTTGGGGTTGAAACTGAAACTGTTTACCGCCATTTCCCACTCTTTGGCGAGTTTGTACTCCTTGCTTTCTTTGATGTTGTCCATTGTCTTGAATTTTAATGATTTGTTTTTCTTCCCTTTGTTCGGCATCCCTTTGTCGGAGCCGTTCGGGTTTTACGATGCGTTCAAAAGACTGACGAAAAAGCCCTTTCCGACGCTTTTTCCGGAAAATTACGCTTACGCAGGAAGGAAGAATTTTTCGAGAAATGCACTTCAAAGCGGCGGAATCAGGCGCGGCAGTCCACCTTTGCATCCTAAAAACAGACCGGAGACGACACGGGCTGTCTGAATCCTGGGAAACGCTATAAAAGGGATAATCACAGAGATAAAAAAGGGTGTCGGCTCGTTATGCACGAGCCGGAATAAACAAGAACTTGATAGGTATAAAAGGATGTGGGCTGCCACTCACAAATGCCTTACTTTGCACAAAAAAAAGAGGGCGGATTTCTCCGTCCTCCATTCATCAGCCGAGAGGCTGTCAAGCTGCAATTTCCTCGGTTTGCTGCTCGGTCTGCACTTCCGTTTCGGGTTGTCCGTCTTCGGTGGCGTTTGCTTCCTGCTTCGCCTTTTCCTGTACCGAAAGAACGGCAATCTTTTCTTCGATGCGTAGGTGTCGCTTCTCGTAAACCTCATTGTGTCCGTTTTGGATGTCTGCCAACTGGTCGGGCATGTGTTTCTTGGCAAAATCGAGCAAGAGGGATGCGGTGGCATTGCTACCCGATGCGTTCTTGAAATTGGAAATCAAGAAATCCCTGCGGATAATAGCTTTTTGCTTGGCGGTAAGATTGGCGATGATGTTCATCTTGTCCTCGTCATTAAGGTAGTAATAGGTATCTTTTGCCTCTATACCCATAGCCTCGAAATGCTCTCTGCGAAGAAATGGGAGCATGAAGAAATAAATCATCCTGTCCTCGTCTGCGCCAAATTTGGTTTCCGTCATATCGACCTCCAAAATCTGCTTTTTGGTGTCCTCTACGGTCTTTTCTTGCGCAATCTCCTTGTTGCGCTTGTCCTGTTTCTCCAATTTTTCAATCGGGGAAACGACCGCATCTTTGGCTTCCCCTGCCATTGCCTGTATTTCGGCATTTTCTACATAACATAATGATATGTCGTTGTGCCCAATCGTCACATATAGCGTGATTTCTCCGGCTTCGCTCCTGCGGTTCACGTCCTCGCATTCCTCCTTGTATTCCGACAGCTCTTTTTCGTACTCCTTGTATGCTTCCGCATATTCCTCCTCGTTCTCGTAATCCTCCATGTCGGGAGCTTCGGGTTCTTCGGGATAATCGGCAGGACGCACCGAAAGTTTCTCTACCTCAAAGCCCGATGCCACGAGTTGTTCGACCACTTTTTCATTACAACCGTAAAAATCCCGACAAAGTAAAGCAAGGGGGCGCTGCTCCATGAGCTGTACGGCTTTTTCCGCAAGGTATGATGCGTTCATTTCCTCAAGGCATTTTCGGTTGGCGCAATTTCCACAACTGCCCTCTTCACAGAACAACATCATGTTATTGGTGTTGTGAGGACACGAAAGGCATACCGTCTTGTCGAAAAAATACCGCTTGAGGTCGGTGGTGTAGCTTCGTTCGATGTTTTTTGCCACCTCGGAGGCTTTCATTCCTCGCCAACTGTTATACAGCAAACCCTCTTTCAGATGCTTCTCGTAGATGTCGTGCTGTATATCTTCCCCATAACGGCAGATTTCGGTTGCCACGCTGATAGTCAGTTCGTCCTGCTCCAACAGTCGGGCAATTTCGGCTATCAAAGAAACGAATTTGAGCCGTGTGCGGATATAGCTCTCGTTCTTGCCGAACTGCACCGCCAAGGACTGCACATCATGGCGACCGCTCTCGATGAGCTTTTGGTATGCGTTGGCTTCCTCAATGGGTGTCACATCTTTGCGTTGCAGGTTTTCGGTCACTGCCATTTCCTCGGCTGTCTCGTCCGAAATATCCAAGATGACAGCAGGTATTTCTTCCAAACCTGCGATTTGCGAAGCCCTGTATCTACGCTCCCCGAAAACAATCTCGAAGCGGTTTTCCGCAATGGGGCGTACCCCAATAGCCTGTAGCACTCCCTGCTGACGAATGCTGTCTGCCAATTCCGCAAGGCTCTTTTCGTCAAAGTTCTTGCGAGGGTTGTAGTTGCTCGGCTGAATGTCTGCCAATGCTACCGATACGATGTTCTTCACTGCCGTTTGATTGATTGCTGTTTCCATAATGCGCTTAATTTTAATTGTTTATATTTATTGATTTTGTTTTTATTTTCCCTTTTTTCGGTTCTTTTTCCTGCCTGAACCGTTTGGGATTTACAGATGCGGTACAGGGCTGCCGGACAAGCTGATTCCGACGCTTTTTCCGGAAAATTACTCTTTCGCGGAAAGGAAGAATTTTACAGGAAATGCACTTCAAAGTGACGGAATCAAGCGCGGCAGCCTACCTTTGCGTCTGATAAAACCAACCGGCGATGGCAGGGAACGAAGCCGGATAAGCGATAAGAAAGATGAATAGAAGAGGAATACAGCCTGCGGTTACAAGTGGCGTGGTAAAAAAGAAAAATCATCTACCTCCTGGCAGATGATCTATAAATGAACTTCCGTCCGGAATATTACACAGGACGGACAGAATACAGGTGTGTTCTATGGATATAGAAAAGAGGAAGCCTCCGGTTTTGAGATTAAGAGCGGTGGGAAGCTATGCAAATATTATAAAAGGCTTCCGGCGTAGGATTGCCGCATTCAACCGAACATGGAACGCGGCAATCGCACCGGGTCATTTCCCATGCTTCTCCAGGTACTCCTTCATCGCTTCGTTCACAATATCTCTGAGAGACATGTTTTTGTCTATGGCAAGGTATTTCATCCGGGTATGAATACTCTTGTCTATGACAAAATTACAATGCACTGCCGGTTCTTTTTTTGTTGCGGGTGCTTCCTGCCGTTTCTCACCGGCAGGTTTCTTGGTGGGCGACAACAGACCGTCCAGCCCGCTTTTCATATCTCCAGTCAAATCTTTTTTAGCCATATCCGTTTACTTTAATTTCAGTACCTCTTGCGCCAGTGACATATAGTCTTTGGCTCCGTTACTGCTCTTGTTATATTCAAAAATGTTCTTTCCCTTTATCGGGGCTTCGGCCAGTGCCACGTTGTCCCTTATGACAGTCTTGAACACCTTGTCGCAAAATGAATCGTTGATGATTTCCGACACGTTTTTGTTCAATGTCTTGCGTTTGTCAAACTGGGTGATGACGATGCCGCCGATATTCAGATTCGGGTTCAGCCGTTCCCTGACAATCTCGATTACGTTCGTAATCTTTGCCATGCCTCGCATGGCGAGAAACTGTGCCTGAACGGGAATAATCAGATAATCGGCTGCGGTAAGGGCGTTCAGCGTAAGCAGTCCCAAAGAGGGAGGACAGTCGATAAGGATATAGTCGAATTTCTGCGTGTCGAGCAGCCGGGCAATCAGTCCTTTCAGAATCAGTTCCCGTCCGGGTTCATTGATAAGTTCGGATTCCGCCGCCGAGAGGTCGAGGCAGGCCGGAACAATAGAAATGCCGTTTTCCGCTTTGACAAGCGGCAGAGGATATTCGCCTTTCATCGCCCCGTAAACGGTCTTTTCCTCCTCGATAGAGAGGCCGAAAGATTCCGTGAGGTTTGCCTGACCGTCCATGTCGATAGCCAGCACGCGCTTTTTCTTCTGCTGCAAGGCGGCAGCCAGGTTGATGGTGGTGGTTGTCTTCCCGACACCGCCCTTATGGTTAAGGATTGCAATTATTTTTGTCATTGTCACACTCTTTAATTTATGGTACAAAGATAATACTATTATTCGCAAATACTACGATTAGTATATACTATTTTACTACGAATATTATTTTAGTAATGTAGTATGTAAGTATTTACTACAATACTAAAATGATACATGACTAAATGCAGCATATACTATGATGAGTAAACGATAGGTTTCCTAATTTACTACATATAGTATATACTACACTTATTATCGCCTTATTATCTGCGATATACGGGACAATATCAGAACGGCAAATCGTCCGTATCATCCTGCGGCATATCGGCAGGAGGCATAGGAACATCCTCCGCGTCACTTACCGGATTATCCGCATCGGGGTTATTGCTTTGGCTGTCCCGTTTACCGGTATTGATGAACTCCAACGCATCCGCCGCAATGGAGAACTGGATTTGGTAGTCCTCGTTCCTGTCCTTCCACAAGGAAGCCGACAACGTTCCCTCAATGAGTACCAGCCGTCCTTTGGTAAGATATTCCGACAGTCGGATATGGTTCTCTTTTTTGCTTCTTACCCTTACCCATGTAGTGACATTATTCCCGTGTGAATAATCATCAACGGCAATATCAAAAGCGATGAACGTGCCGTGTGTTCCAGTGATAACTTGGCAATCTTTGCCGATGCGACCGATAGTATGAACGTATAACATAATAGAAATTTGTTTGTGGCAGGGGGTTAGTCCTACCGTTACCTTGAATATCTGTTTTTATTTTTCCCTTTGCTCGATTCCTTTCTGGCGGAACCGCTTTGGGATTTTATGGATGCGGTACACGGCAGTCGGTACAGCTTCATCCGTCAGGCTTTTCCTGCCAATTACGCTTTCGTTGAAAGGAAGAATTTGCAGGAAATACACTTCAAGCCGCCGGATCAAGCGCGACAGCCGACCTTTGCATCTGATAAAACCAAACCGGTACGACAGGGAGCGAAGTCGGGAAAGCGGTCATGGAGAAGCTATAAAGGGATGAACCGGAAAATTGTATAAAAGGGGAAAAAGAATACTATAAGGGCATAGTCGCACCGCGTACACCAGACGATACGAGTGTCCCGCCTATAAATGGATATGGCCGTCGGCAGACCGGAACGAAAAATCCCCCTGTCCGGCAATCACTGCCGAACAGAGGGAAAGGTTAAATATAAAATGAATTAAGCAGCCTTGGGTTCGTACTCGGCAGACGTTGTTTCAGGTAGAGAGTGCGAGCGTTCCGCTTCTTTGAGGCTTTCGTCAATCTTACGCTGCAACTCCTTACACTCCAGTTTGAGCTTTGCCAGTTCATCGGCCTTGCTCCACTTGCGACAAACGATGTCCTGTAATACGGGGATTTCGTTTTCAGCCCGTTCCACCGCTTTCTGCTGCTTCTCGATAAGTGAGGGCAATTTGCTTAGTGCGCCTTGCGGATAACGTGACGCATCCACGAAACCGAGGGGCAATGCACCGCTTAGTCCGCATTGGTATTTCAGTCCGCTTAATCCTGCGACAAAGAACATGTTACGCTCGAATACCCCCGTGATGTTGTACTCGCTGCGCACCAACAAGTCAAGTCCTGCATACGTGCCGATAGTGGCGTATGCTCCGCTGCGGTAGGTCTTGGATATGCGGTGCAGTTCGCGTCCGGTTTCCTCTGCGGTCGCCTGTGGCAGATTCAGAAGCATCGTTGCCTTTGTGCCCTTATAAGAAGTGATATATTCCAAATCCTTTGTGAAACAGTCCTTTGTGCGTTTCGCTTTTTCAATATCTTCACGAGAGGCTGCAATCTTTCGCTCGGCACGGATGCGTTCTTTCTTGAAAATGGCCTGTTCCTTTTCAAGCTGCATAATCTTGTTGTCGAGCTTTGCCTTGTTCAGCAGGTCGGTATTGCCGGAAAGAATAGCCACGAACTCGGCGAAGTTCATGCCGTTGTCCTCGTCCATGCCGCCCTCGTCTATGCGGCGCACAGCGATTGTGCCGTTGTTGATTTGGGATATGAACATCTGTTTGTTTCTAAGCAGATTAAATTTGTAAGCGTCAAGCGTCTTTTCCGTGCCGTAAATCACCAAATCGACCACGTTACCGCCCCACAGCTTCACGGTGTTGCCCTTGCGTACCGCCCTGCCGTTGCGCTGCTCCATGTCGGCCGGACGCCAGGGTATCTCCAAATGATGTACCGCTACGGCTCGCTGTTGTGCGTTCACGCCTGTACCCAACATGGTAGTGCTGCCGAAAAGCACACGCACCTTGCCGTTGTTCATATCCTCGAACAGCCGTTTTCTTGCCCGTTCGGTCGTGGCACATTGGATAAACTGTATTTCGTCCGCCGGAATACCTAACCGCACCAGTTTCTCCTTGATGTCACAGTAGATGTTCCACTCGTTCGGCTTGTACGTACCAAGGTCGCTGAAAACGAACTGCGTACCCCGGTTGGCGTTCGAGCGCATATAATAATCATAGATTGTCCTTGCGCAGATAGAAGCCTTGTTACCGGCATCGTCACTGAACTTGTCGCCCAACAAACGCATGTCGAGAGCCATTTTTCGGGCTACATTGGTTGCAATCAGCATCTTTGCCTTGTCGAGGTTGTCAGGTTCGGGTATGTCAATTCCCAAATCCTCCCATTCGCCAGTTTTGGCGAACGACACCAACCGACCGATCATTTCTTCCTGCTGGATAGTCGGCGCATGTGAGAGGAAACGCACATTTTTCTCCGGTACATCGAGGTTTATCATGTCGGCAGTGCGATAATCGGTAATTCCACGCAGGAACATAGCCAGTTCCGGCACTTTGATGTAGGTGCGGAAACGCTCTTTGCGCTTGATTGCACCTGTCACGTTCAGCTCATAGTCAGCGGTCTTTTGCGTAAATATCGCCGCCCACGCATCGAAGCACGAAATCTGCTGACGCTGCAGTTCGTATGGGCGTAAATATTTGAACATCACATAAAGTTCCGTAAGGGCATTGACAACGACAGTGCCCGACAAGAATGTTGCGCCCAAATCACGCCCTGTCCGGTGCTGAATGTCCCGAATGGCAAACAAGAGGTTCATCGCCCTTTGCGAGCCTCGTGTGTTGCCGATACCTGCAACCCTTGTGTGTCGTGTCTGAAACATTAAGTTCTTGAAAATGTGGCATTCATCGACAAATATGTGGTCTATGCCCATCGAGTGAAAATCCACCGTTTCATCTTTCCTTTCATTGATTTTCATCCGTAGCTCCTGAAGTTTGGCCGAAAGATTCTGTTTGCGCTTTTCCAACCCCTCTTGCATCCTGCCGCTACGGTAGCGCATGGTGGACTGCTCCAGCACTTCCAGATTGCGCTCTACGTCGTTCAGTTCCTCCGTGAATATCTCTATCATCGTTTCCTCCGACTGCGGTATCTTGGCAAACTGGTCGTGTGTCAGGATAATACAGTCCCAATTATTGTTTTTTATCTTGGAAAACACCTCTTTGCGGTTGGCAGGGGTGAAATCCTCCTTGCCGGGATAGAGTATCTTTGCCGAGGGATAAGCCTTGCGGAACGTGTCGGCAATCTCGTGAACGTTGGCTTTCAAGCCTATAATCATGGGCTTCTGCGCCAATCCGAGACGTTTCATTTCGTAGGCTGCGACACACATAATCATCGTCTTGCCCGTGCCTACCTCGTGCCAGCAGATGCCGCCGCCGAGCTGCTTAATCATCCAAATCGCATCCTTTTGCGAGGGATAGAGGCTGTCGTATGGGAACTGCTCGAAAGAAAGTCCGGGGAAAGTCTGTGCCGAACCGTCATAGGACGGACGCACATAGCAATTGAAGCGTTCGTTATACACCCTTGCAAGCTCGTTGCGCACTTCTGCCGACTGGTTGTCGAGCCATTCATTGAAACGGGTTCTTATCTCCTGTATCTTGGCCGCCGCTTCCTGTATGGCTTCCTCGTCCGGCACACGCACCTTTTCACCGTTGCGCTCTATCTCTTTCGTTATTTCGGGTACGGTATCTTGCAAAGCGTGTACGAACAACTCCTCGCCGTTGTAGTTTCGCACGGAATAGGTGTTATAGGCTACGGGGGAATACCCTTGCAGACGCACCAAATAGGTGTCGTTCACATCGAAGTACATCACACTGGTTTCCGTTCCGAAAAGTTCTGCTGCAAACTCGGCATATAAAGCCGTGTCGATCCAGCGTTCGCCCATATTGATATCGAGTTCTTCAAACGGTATCGGTTCGGGTACGGCGGCTTCCAATGCTTTAATGGCGGCTTCCGTCCACTCCTTTCTTTTGTCCGAGAGGTCGGGCAGACAGGAAACAACCTCTTTACACTTGTCGATGACATTGCCTGCAAGGAAACAGCCTTTGTGTTCCCATGCGTCACGGACGGGATTATAGAAAATCTCGTCTTTGAGGTCGCCGATAATCTCTTCCTCGTCCTTTCCGGTGGTCTGCATCAGATAATCCATATCCACACAGCCGTAAAAGTTCAGGCAGCTTGCCAACGCTTCTGTCGGGGTCAGTTTCTTGTCGGTGTCGATCTTCTTGAACGCTACGGGTTCACGCATGATATCGGCTTTGAATATATCTTTGCCTACCTGCATTTCAATCGTGAACACCTCCACGCCGAGGCTGTCAAGCATGATAAACTCCTTGTTGTCGTTCGCATGGAAATAGCCCCACTTGGCTACGAAAGCGTCATAAAGCGTGTTCAACCGTTCACGTAAATACGGCTGCTCCTTTTGTTCCTCCCGTTCTTTGGCTGACAGTTCAAAGTATGCCTTACGGATAGGGAAATAGTCGTTTGCCCTGTCCGTGTTCACCTTGCCCTCGTCCACCGGCACGAAATCGACTGCCATTTCTTCATAATGGCTTGACTTGCGGAAGCGGATAACACCGACCTGTCCCTCGAATGCCACCATTGCGCCCTCTTTCATCCATGCTTCCTGCTCGTCCGTGTATGCACGTCTGCCTCTGTTCGCTGTCTCAATGGCTGTACTGCCGAAAAGCGACATCTGCGCCGGAGCTTCGCCGCATCCGTCACCCATGAAAAGCCCTTTGCGGAAATAGCGGTCAAAATCATGCTTGAGCAATGCGGAAAGGTATTGCGACATGGCATTTTCATCGCCGATCCACTGGTATTTGCGTACATACTTGCCGTACTGGTTCATCACAATGCGGCTTCCGGTTGCCAATGCGGTTTTGGGCATGGTAAAAATCCTGTTGGTGTTCTCCGTCATTGTTCCTGCGGCTTCAACCTTTTCCTTGTAGGTCTGCAGAAACAACCGCTCACGGAGCGACAATGCCGCTTTGTGCGTATGCTTTTGGAATACAAGTAAGTCGCTGCCAACCTCGATGCCGCCTGTCTGCATGAAAAGTGTGTCGGGCAGACGGATTGCGCTAATCAGGTCGGCATTGTTCACAAGATACTCGCGCACGAACTTGTTGCCTGCCGTGTCTGCTATGCCCCTTGATGTGATAAAGGCCAGCAGACCGCCCTCGTTGAGCAATTCCATAGCCTTGACGAAAAAGTAGTTGTGTATGGTTTTGGTGGCCTGTTCGTATGCGCCGCCTTTTTTCCATAACTCCGCATCGAATACACGGAAATTCCCGAACGGGATATTGGAGGCTATGACATCGAATTTCGTATGCTCGAAACCCATTTCTCCGATTGTCTCAAATCCGCCCGTACTTGTTACCGTATCATCTTGCAATAACGAAAGTATCAGCCCCGAAATATGGTCTTTCTCAATGGCATAGTCATACGTATCCGGCATGGCTACGGGCAGGAAACCGCCAATTCCTGCGGACGGTTCGAGAAACGAGCGCATTTGCAGACCGTTTTGTCGGAACGTGGCGTGTATCTGCCTTGCCACCGCATCGACAATGATTTTCGGTGTGTAAAAAGCGGTCAGGACAGATGCCTTGATACTCTCGGTAACGGCTTGCCGCATCGGTTCCGTGAAATAGGGATATGCGTCTATAAGTTCCTGCAACCTGCGTACGGGTTCGTCCATGTTGCCGCCTATGGGTCGGTCTGTGCCGATGTTCAACACTTCCTTGATGCCACCGAAACCCGAATATCGGGATAATACGGCTTTCTCCTCTTGTGTAGCCGTTCTGCCCTGCACCTTGATTTTCATTGCGGTTTCTATGGCTTCCACGTTGGCTACCAGTGATTTCAATTTGTCATAACTCATATTTAACCTTGTTTTTTATTTCCCTTTGTTCGGCCTGTTTGCGACCGTCGGGATGATTTTTTCTGCATTCAGAAGGTGGCAGGAGCAATCGGACAAGGCTGATCCGTGAAAATACGCTCGACAGCGGAGAGGAAGATTTTTACGGTTCACTCGCGGCGGAACGCCGGCATTGGCAAGATTGGGACGGGCAGATTACCTTCGCGGAAAAATTCAATCCCCGGCAGGTTGCACGGCAGCGGAAAAGCGGTAAATGGAAATGGTAGAAAAGGATTGAGAACCGGTAAAACAGTGAAGCGGACAGCCGGGACGGACTTCCCGGCGGACTGTCTTGGAACTGCGGAGGGCAATATTCATATCGTCCTCCGCAACTTCAAGTCTGTCCGCGTCCGTCCTTTTGCAAAAGTGGCTTTCCGCACTTTATGTAACGTGTTACACAAAATGCGGAAAGTCTCTTGAGGCAAACTGGTCGCACGATGCCGGATGGCAGACTATAAAAGGAAGAAAGACTTTATCAATAAGAGGGAGAAAGTAACACGTAGAAAAGGGAACTGTCGGCAGAGTGCAGCGACAATCCGTATCAAGCCTTTGCCTGACACGGATTGCTTTCGATGCTATGACTGTCAGTCGATGTCGTAACCGATCATATATTCGTCATTGATAAGCAGGTAGTAATAACCGTTGCCGCAATTCCTGTATTCCTTGCTGAAGCCTGCGGCCATGTCGCCATTATCGCGTGGCTCGCACCACAGCGTACCGTCATAGCCACAGAAGTCAAAGCGGCATGTGGAAAAACTTTTTTTGTTCTTCATTGCCTGTCTGAAGAGGTGCATTTCTACCGTTCCGCAATATTTTTCGATTGTGGCAAGCCCGATACACTTGCCGTCGATGCGTGTACCGGTAGTGATGTGGTTCTCGTAAAGGGACTTATCCAAATCCGCATCGGCGATTGTGCGAAGCCAGTCGTTTGTATGCGTGGCAAGCCGTGCAAGTTTCTGGTACTTCAAAATCAGCTTCCTGTCCGTATTTGCTTCCTGTTCATGGAACGGATAATATATTTTCTCAATGCTTGCCCAATCGGTGAAAATATGACCTCTTTTTCGTTTTCTCGGTGCAATAATGCCAATGAGATTTTCGTCTCGGTTGATAAATAAACGCCTACGTTGTCCACCAATCCGTACATACAAGGAGGTGGGATTTTGTTCGTTGCGGAGATAGGCTTCCGCCGGATGAATAGTAATTGTTCCCATATCTACAAATTATTAAGTCTGTTTATGTTCAGAGCTTTGGAATTATGCCGGTTCCGACTTGTTTGCCGTCACGGTACAACGAGATTTCTCCGGGCTTGAAGCCCATTTCTCCAAGAGCGATGTTTCGGATATAGTCACGGTACTTTTCGCCTGAGAAGTTTTTGCCACACAGGTTGTTGAAAAACATAGGTATTGAAAAGCCGTCCGTGCTTGACAACACCGTTCTGCCATTCTGTTTAATTTCTTCTTTCATCTTCTTTACTTATCGTTAAACTTTGTTTTTTCCCTGCTTTCAAACTGCAGGGCTGTACTCTCTATTTTTGAGGCAACAAAAAGAAGAAGCTACGGCATCATAAGCCAAACCCGGATAGAAAACCGACCGTGCAACAGTCTGTTTTTGTTATCCGAATGGCAATGCGGTTTGGCGATTATGCGCTTCGTCCTACATTCGCCGATGAAAATGGAGGGCAGCTCCGGCGAGGTGAAGGGAGAAATAATGATAAAACAGGGACAGTCAGTCGTAAAATTTTAATAAACTTGAATAATCGAAAACTATGTCACCTAATGACACTTTTTTCGATTAACTTTTGGTTGCCTAAGGAAAAACAACTACCTTTGTAATCGAAAACCCCATCACCCGGTGACATAAAATTCGATTAGCGATGAAAAGTATTGAACGAAAAAAATATCTGGACGAACTCATCTCCCTGCGAAATAACGGGATGATCAAGATTATAACGGGAATGCGCAGATGTGGCAAGTCCTATCTGCTTTTTGAGATATTCGCTTCGTATCTCGAAACAGGCGGCACAGCTCCGGATCATATCATAAAAGTAGATTTGGAAGACTATAAGAACCGGAGCATGAGGAATCCCGATAACCTTTATGCCTTTGTGGAGAGCCGTATCATTGATGATGGAATGTATTATATCCTGTTGGACGAGGTTCAGATGCTCGACAACTTTGAAGATGTCCTGAACGGTTTTTTGAAGATGCGGAATGTGGATGTCTATGTTACCGGAAGTAATGCGAAGTTTCTGTCCAAGGATATTATTACGGAGTTTCGCGGACGCGGTTTTGAGGTGAAAATGTACCCGTTAAATTTTAAGGAGTATATGTCCGCTTATTCCGGAACAATGCAGGCAGGATTCAATGAATATATGTTGTATGGCGGACTTCCGCAGATATTGTCGTATGAAACCGAAGAGCAAAAAGTACGCTTCCTGAAATCACTGTTTGACGAAACCTACATTAAGGACATCAAGGATCGCTATGACATACGTAAGGACGATGACCTGGAAGAACTCATCAATATCATGGCCTCCGGCATCGGTGCTTTGACCAATCCGAACAAATTGGCCAATACGTTCCGAAGCGAAAAGAAGTCAGTCATATCCTACGATACGGTCAAGGATTATATCGACTATCTCTGCGATTCGTTCCTGATTGAAAAATCCACCCGTTACGACATCAAAGGAAAGCGGTATGTCAATTCCCCCTATAAATATTATTTCATGGATTTGGGATTGCGCAACGCACGTATCAATTTCCGCCAGTCGGAAAAAAGTCATCTGATGGAGAATATGATTTACAATGAATTGAGAGCACGTGGGTTCAATGTGGACGTGGGAGTCGTTCCGGTCGTGACAAAAGATGAAAACGGAAAACAGCAGCGTTCCAGTCTTGAAGTCGATTTCATCTGTAATTTGGGCAGCAAGCGTTACTACATACAGTCGGCATACCGTATGGAATCTGACGAGAAAATAAAGCAGGAACGGGCTTCTTTGCTAAAAGTGGATGATTCATTCAAGAAAATTATCGTTATCGGAGAAGAAAGTCCGGTGACAAGGGACGAGTCCGGTATTACGACCATAAGCATTTATGATTTTCTGCTGAAGGACAATTCATTGGAACTGTAAACTTAAAATATCCTGCTACAAAAAACATGTGTAAGTACATGGATATTTGGAGCAGGTTCTATGCGGACATCATCAACCGAAAACCAAAGTCATAGCCTTGCCAATGCCGACACGCACTCCTGTTGCGTGGCCTTGATAAAGTCTAACAGGAGCATGGGATTGATGCTTTTGCCATTGAGTTTGCAAGTGATATGCAGATGTTCGCCCGTACTGCGGCCTGTCGAGCCAGTGATTCCGACCACATCACGGGGACGAACCACCGCGCCTTTGACAGCAAGCACCCGTGAGAGGTGGCAATAGCTAATGAGGTAATTCCCGTGCTGCAAGGTCACGTATTTGCCGGAGGTTTTATCCTGCCCGACTTTCACGACCACACCGTCCATCATAACCAATACCTTTTCACTTCGGGCATGGAGATCGATGCCTCCGTGAAACTTCCTCTTTCCGGTAAACGGGTCTTTACGATAGCCATAAGGGGAAGTGATTCGGATGCGACGCAGCGGATAAGACACGCTGAGATAGCGGTCGATCCATGTCTTCTTGCGGACATCGGCAGTTTCAGCCGCCCCTAAAACTTCCGATGCCATTTCTGGTACTGGAACCGTGCTTCCGGGCATTGGCTCCGGCTTTTTCATATCCTCATGCAGGGCTTCCACTTTGTATCGTTCGGGTGTCGTGGCAATCGTGCAGAATTGCGCGTGAACGGGTATCGTGCAGAACGAGACACCCGATATTATCATCAGTAAAATCTTTCTCATACGGCAAAATTATCACGTCCACTTTATAGCGGACATAAATTGCCTCACTTTCTCTTGCCGGTTTGTGTTTTTTATGCGAATTAGTACGATTATATTATCAAAATCGTACTAATGTCATAAAAATACTATATTCTAATCATTTATATAGTTGTGCTTTTTGCTTATCCGGATAAGGTGACACTATCTTTGTAAAAGTATAATTTTATAATATGAATATAGTATGAAAAAAGTACAATTTGAGTTTGAGGAATTACCCTTCCCGGCACTGGAACGATTCGGTCTTACCCGTGAGATGATTGAGGATTTGCCGATGCACGTATTGGACGACATCTGCAACGGACGGCATTCCCCCGTGCTTCCTGTGCGTGTTACCGATGAGAACGGCGAGCGAATCGAGAGCCGGAGCCGCTTTGCCATTATCCGCATGGACAACGGTCAGGCGGATGTGGTCTTCTATCCGGCACTGAAATCCTCGCCGCTGGAGCGTTACGACGAAGCGCAGCAGAAACAGTTGCTTGCAGGCAAAGCGATTGTCGCCGATGTGGAGATGGCGGACGGACGAAGCAGCAAGGCTTTCGTACAGATCGACACCGGTACGAAACAGGTGATGTATGTCCCTACGCCCATCATCGCCCGCAACCTGAAGGTGCTGGCCGAGGTCATGCGCCTCGGTGCGGTGGAGATAAACGGAATGCAGCATGGCGAACCGCTGACGGTTGTCGTGGACGGTGAACCTGCCACTGTGGGAATCGACCTGCACGCCAAGACCGGCATCCGTTTCTGTTCGGGCGACGCACAGCAATGGCGTAACCAGCCCAAGCGAGAGTGGGACAAGTACACCTTCGGTTGTTACGGCTGCTGGATCATGGATGATGACGGAAATCTGGACTATGTTTCGGAAGAGGACTACACCGAAGAGATGTGGAACGAGCAGAAGAAAAGCGGTGAACGCAACCGTGCGGCAGCACTCCACAAGTAGAACCATCAATTCATAAGCTATGTTACAAAACGAATATTATCCCGAAGAGGTACTCATCGAGAAGATGCAGAGCGGCGAATACGGCTGGCTCGATTACGTCAATCATTTTTCCGCCGAATGGCAGGAAGAATATGTAGGCTACTGCCGGCAAAACAATCTGACTGTCGGCAACGATTCCGCCGCCGCGTTCGTCCGCCACAAGGATGAACAATTGGAGGCGGCAATGGAAAGCGGCGACGCATAATAACAACAATCATCCTATCAGACTATGGCGATACGAACGAATACAAATCCCCGGCAGATGGACTTGCAGCCCGAAATGCGCACTATGCTGATGCGCAACGGGCTGCAAGCCCATATTGCGTTTGACGGAGGGGGCTACCGGTTAATCGTGCAGGGGCATGATTCGCCGTTGCTGGTCTATCCGATTACCGAACGTCAGATGTTGGCTCTGACAGATTGGGGAACGAACACGGCCAACAAGAAAGCCTACAACGTGCTTACGAGCATCGTTGCCAAAGACTTTTACCTGCCCAAGAATTTCGTACATGCCCGCAATGCCAACGGGCGCGTGGCGATGGGGCTGCACGGCTACCGCATCGGCATCGGCGAATACGGGCACATGGGACGGCTGGGTATGCCCCCGCCGTTCCTCGGCTGGACACCTCGCAACCAGTGGGGCTTCCACCTGCGCAGGGTCGGCGGCCAGCTTTTCTTTCCGGGGCTGTCCATCGTCCCCGAACGACCGGACGGTCGCATGAAGCCCGGCGAACTGCAATCGGGCGGTTACGGATTCTACTACAAGGGAGGACAGCCGGCGCAGCCCTTGCAACAGCGTGACGTGCTGCAGGACTTGCAGGCGGTCATCACGCCGATGGTCAGCCGCCCGCGCAGTCAGGAGCCGGCACGGCCTTACAAGGAGCTGGTCACCTCTCCGGTCTATTTCTCCAACGAGAAATGGCAGGAGTGTCTTGCCTCGCACGGTCTTATCGTCGATGCCGAGACACGGACGCTTACCGTACAATCCGAAAAGGCTTCAGCCGATATGGTGTACGACTTGACGGATGATGAGATTGTCGTGCTGACCTCCAATTCCATCGAGGAGCAACCCATAGAGAAACGGCTGGAAATTCTGAACAACGTTATCGGAGCCGATTTTTCCGGAAAGGTGACAATGGGGCATCTCGACAGCGAGCAGCGCATATCCATAGCCCTGCATCCCGAAGTACAGCAGGATTTGGAACAGCGGCAACGACATGAACAGGAATTATTCGTGCCGCAGGAAACAGCCGTACAGCACGAGGATATGCAGAACGGAATCGGTGCGGCTGTGGACGGGCGTGACCTGCAGTTGCTCAATGAGGGCAAAGGCTGGTATCGGGAAGAAAAACACGGCCGGGAGGTCGAAGTCGGCGAGATAGCCGTACAACCGGCAGAAACAGAGGGTAAATATAAGATGACCGCCGTTATAGACGGACAAGTTATCAGTCACGAAATAACCCAACGGGACTACGACAAGTTTCTTGCAGTGGATGATTATCACCGGATGAAGCTCTTTTCCAAGATTTTCAGCGAAGTGGACATGAAGACACGCCCGGAAGCGCAGAGAGGCATCGGCACGAAAATCTTTGCCGCCCTGACCGCAGGTGCGGTGGTCGCAGCGGATGTCGCGCACGGCTTTCACCATCATCACCATGCGCCGGAGTTCTATGGTGAACGTTTCGGCGGCCCTCCGCGCCCGTACTTCAAGCCCGGTGTCGATACGCCGAGGGATGTGGCTATCCGATGCTTCGAGGCAGAGATGAACCGTGAAGTCAATGACATGAGAATGGGGAGGTAAGGTATGAGAGAGGGCGAACTGACTTATAACGATTTTTTAAGCAGGCTGAACATTCAGGATTTGCTTATAGATGCCGGCTACCACCTGAACCGCCGAGACGGTTTGCGCTATCCCTCGTATGTCCGGTTGGACAGCGACGGACGGCGCATCCGCAACGACAAGTTCATCGTGACGCAGCAGGGCAAGTGCTGTTTCAAACCGCAACAGCAGAAATCATATAACATCATTTCCTTTATCAAGGAGCATCCGCATTTTTTCGCGGAGTACCATGCAGGCATCTCTCCGGACAGGCTTGTGAACCTCGTATGCAACCGGTTGCTGAACCATCCCATAGCGGAACGGGAAACACGGATTGTCCGTCCCAAGCAGGACATCAAGCCATTCAATATAGAGGACTACGACATCCACAAGTTCAATCCGCAGGATCGGGCGACGCAAAAGAAGTTCTATCCCTTCTTCAAGCATCGGGGCATCGACCTTTACACGCAATATGCCTTTCATCGGAATTTCTGTCTGGCGACGAAGCATCGCGCGGACGGCACGCAGTACACCAACCTGTCGTTTCCCATGACACTGCCGCAGGGTGACGGAACGGTTGTGGGCTTCGAGGAACGCGGACGGCAGCGCATGGACGGCAGCGGCAGCTATAAGGGCAAAGCCGAGGGGAGCAATTCGAGTCAAGGTCTGTGGATCGCCAGCCCTGCCCGGACACCTCTTTCGGAAGCCAAGCATATCTACTGGTTCGAGAGTGCCTACGACGCAATGGCTTATTACCAGCTTCATCAGGCACAGAACAAGGATTTGCGCAAAGCGGTATTCGTATCTACTGGCGGCAACCCGACGGTCGATCAGATGCGCGGTGTGCTTTCCGCCGCTCTTCCAGCCCGGCAGCATATCTGTTTCGATACCGACCTTGCGGGAATGGATTTCACCAAAAACCTGATGGATGAGAAATGCCGGGTGGTTCGTTCCATTATCGAGGAAACACCCGAACGCAAGCTCTATCTTGATACTGTCCCAAATGGCAAGGACTTGGACAGTGGCGACATCGAACGGCTGCCCAAGGAATTGCAGTTGAGTTATGGAAAGTACGAATCCGCCTGGGAAGAAGCCATGTCCATGCGTTCGAGCGGCCTCTGTCACCCGGACGACATACAGGATCAGGTAGATATAACGAATCGGCATTACAAGGAGTTCCGTGAGGGACTACGGGAGTTTCTCGGTTTAGACAAGGCAAAGGATGTATCCTGTGTCCGCGAACAGCCGACCTATCCCCACAAGGACTGGAACGAACAACTGTTGGCTGAACAGAAACAGGAAGAATCGGTCGATGAAACGCAGGACAGAGAGCGACAGTCCGAGGAAGAACAACAAACACGTTTTCACCGATGATGCCCAATCAGCCCATAGTACGCTTTCAGAGTATCGTGCTGCAACCGCACCGGATGCAATTCGTTATCGACGAGTTGCCAGCCATTATCGTGTGTGCCGCAGGATGGATTTACGGAGGGATGGAGGGACAACCATTCTCTTCTTTTGCCGTATGGGTCGCCGTTTTGCTCTCCCTTGTGCTGCTGTACAGGTTCGTCTATCTGCGCCGGACACGCTATTATATAGGCAGCGAGCAGATTATCAGCAAACACGGGGTATTGTCCCGAAAGACGGACTATATGGAGCAATACCGCATTGTGGATTTTGTGGAACACCAGAGCCTCATGCAACAGCTTTGCGGATTGAAGACGGTACGCATTTTCTCTATGGACAGGAATACGCCCCGGCTTGATTTGGTCGGTATCAGGCGCAATCTTGATGTTGTGACGCTCATCCGCGAACGGGTCGAATACAATAAACGAAAAAAGGGAATTTATGAAATTACGAATCACTAACCGGCATATCGTAGCCGTGCTTGTAGCATTGCTTGCCGGTTTGCTGCCACAAGCGGCAAAGGCGCAGATCGCGGCGTCCAATCCGTTGGAATGGATGGCGTTGGCAGAGGGCAACGAGGTGATAAACGGCCAAATCGAGAAGCAGATAAAAGGTCAGACGCAGACGGCATTGCTGCAGAACAGCATCGCCGCCGAGTTCAACCGCATCCACAAATGGGAGAAGCAGTACAACAGCTATCTCAAGACAGCCAGCGGTTATGCGTCGTCACTGAAAGCCTGTACCCACCTATATAATGATGGTGTAAGGATCTTCATTACGCTGGGAAAACTGGGTAAAGCCATCCGGAATAATCCGCAGGGCATCATCGCCGGCATGAGCATGAACAACCTGTATATCGAAACGGCGACAGAGCTGGTTTCAGTCTTCACGCTCCTGAACGAAGCGGTAGCCAAAGGTGGCAATGAAAATATGCTCACGGGTGCGGAACGCAGCAAGACACTATGGGCGTTGAACGACAAACTTTCCGCTTTCAGTCGGAAGCTGCACCTGCTCTATCTGAGCATACGGTATTATACCCTCAATGACTTATGGAATAACGTTACGGCCGGAATGCTCGACCGCAACAACGGGGAGGCGGCACGTATGGCCATGTCACGTTGGCGCAGGGCGGCGGCTCTCGCACGATAAAAACGGAACCGGATATGAAAAGGACAATTTGGATAGGTATTCTATTGCTGTGCATTGGTATCGGCAAGGCGCAGGCTCAGAACGACCCCGTGCTTGCCGGTATGATTCTGCTCTATACAGATAAGGCAGAAAAAGAGCTGAAGAATCAGGAAAAGGTCATGCTGATGCAGACCACCGGCCATCTGTGGACGAAAGAGGAAGTGAAAGCCACGACCGACCTGCAGCGGGAATTCAACAATTATCTGGACTCCTTCCGCTCGATTGTCTGCTACGCGGCGCAGATTTACGGTTTCTACCATGAAATATCGAGGCTGACGGGCAACATGGGCGACTTTACCAGACAGGTAAGCCGGAACAGCCCCAATGCGCTGACCGTCGCCCTTTCGACACAGCGCAATAAGATTTACCGGGAACTGATTATGAACAGCGTGGAAATCGTGAATGACATCCGCATGGCGTGCCTGTCGGATAACAAGATGACGGAAAAGGAGCGCATGGAAATCGTCTTCGGCATCCGTCCGAAACTCAAGATGATGAACAATAAACTGCAACGGCTGACCAAGGCGGTGAAATATACCACGATGGGCGATATATGGAGGGAGATTGACGAGGGTTCCCGCCCCGTCACCGACAAACGGGACATTGTGGAAGCTGCCAAAAGACGCTGGAGGCAGATAGGAAGAAATGTAAGACCTTAAAAAAGAAGAAATATGGGATTCTGGAACACAGTATTGAAATACGGCGGCAAGGCCGCAAAAGGTGTCGGTACGGCAACGGCGGCGACCGGCAAGAGTGTAGGCAAGGCGGTACTGAACCCCTCGCAGACATTACGCGGCGCAGGTCAGGCCGTCAAGACCGCGACCATCGGCGGAGCGGTCGGTTATGTGGGTTGGGAAAAGCTGACCTCCGACAAAAGCGTTGTCCGTATCGTGAGCGATGCCGTTGTCGGCGAATCCGTCACGGACGCCATAGCAGGCACGGCAGACAATGTGCGTGAGATGAAAGACAAAGCCGGGGAAGCGGTCAGTGCGGTAAGCGGTGCGGTGGCCGGTATCGACAACAAACTGAACGGTGTGTCGAATTTTCTGCGCGGAGCTTCCGGCGGCGGTCTCTCCGATATGTTCGGCAACTTCTTCCGCAACCTCGGCAGCGGCAACGTATCGGGATTGAGCATTGCGGGGTTAATCGCCGCCGCATTCCTCATATTCGGACGCTTCGGGTGGTTAGGCAAGATTGCAGGCGCGTTTCTCGGCATGATGCTTATCGGCAACAATGCCGGTGTATTTCGCACATCGGCTCCGGAGAGCGTAGCGAGAGGGCAATCACCGTCCGTTCCGGTCGAGGAACAGAGCCATAGCGGAGGGATGAGAAGATAGCATAACGAACCAACGACAATAAGGAATGAAATATACAGAAGAAATGATCCTGCACTCCGAAAGCGGCTACTGTATGCCTTTCGAGGAACCGCAGGGAAAGGATGTGGAGCTGTCGCTCGGTTACGGCGAGCAGACGGACTCCGCTACGGGAGAGAAATTCTTTCATCACGGCATCGACTTCAACGTGCGGTGCTATATGCTTTCGGCTATTGCCAGCGGTATCGTGTCGGGCGTGGGCAACGACCCCGTACACGGCATCTGCCAGACCATACGCTACGGGGCGTATGAAGTGACATACGGGCACTTGTCAAACATCTTTGTCCAGTTCGGGCAACGTGTCAAGGCGGGACAGACCGTAGCCCTGAGCGGTGAAAAACTGCATCTTGAAGTCCGCTTCAAAGGCGAAGAGCTGAACCCGTTGGAGTTCCTGACCATGCTGTACGGGAATATCCGGGCTATGCGTCAGGCCGGAGGGTACGATACGGATTCCTCATTCGATTCTGGCATGGCACTCCAAACTGATTATGAAAAGGATAAGAGGGAAATAGAGGAATTGATGCTGCGCTTCCTGCCGTATTACATGGAGGATTTGCAACGTGGAGCGTACAAATTGCCCGAACATACGGAACAGTCGCTCCGCCATATATTCACTATGGGCGCGATGAAGGAGTATTTCTACGAGAATATGCCGAGTATGTCCAATCCGCTCGGATTGGGACACAAGGCCATGCCTCTTGCCTGCAAGGTGCAGAACCTGCTCATCGGGGACTTCCTGAACTATCTTGCCTTGCGGCATGATGTTTACCTCTCCACAATGGGCGGCGACGTAAAAAAAAACTTTATGACGAAGCCGTAACGTCCGGTGGTCTCATCGACCCGTTGGCGGAACTGGATATCGACATACAGAGTTTCGATATACCGAGGATTGTTTCGGTATATCCCGACCGGGCAGGCGTGCGGTGGTGGACGAAAGCATGGTTCAATAACCGCGAGGAGGGCGAAACCTCCGTAGAGATAGAACGGGAACAGGCCATACGCTTCATACATAACAACATCGAAAAGGACGCATGGCTGGAAGAGTTCTTTCCCCGCCAGATGGAGGTTTACCACAACGCCATCGAGCAGACGAAAGAACAACTGTTGAAACAAATAAATATATAAGTACACTATATGGATGGAATCAAGCATAGCCGGCAATTTGCGGAGATAGAACGCCTTGTGAGCGACTATTTCCAATGCCACCTCGCACCCGTCATGTCGAAGACACAGGCTTACCTCACGAAGAAGCAAGGCGAGGAAATGAAGGAGTATTCCACCTCTTTGGGCGGCATCCTGAGTATGATGGCGTCTTCGGCACAACCGATGAGCGACCCTTACCAGGTACTCAAGGTTACGGGCGAGTGGAACTCGAAAAAGACGGAGGATTACATCGAAATGTGCAAGGATAAGATTTCCAAGGCTACCGATATACAGCAGGATCTTGCATATCTGGCCGGGAAATGGCGCGATTCCGTCGTGCAGGAGGTGGGACGGGAACGGTACGACGCCTTGTCCGAACAGCTCGGCAGCGACCTTGCCTACGCATACATGGACTACCGTGTGGAACAACTGATGATTGACAAACTGGTCAAGGATCGTATGCCCAAGTCTTCGGCCGACTACATCATAAGAAAGGCAGCGCAGTCGAGCCTTCTCGGACTGTCGCAAACGTTGAGCCGTTCGCCGCTTGCCGAAGAGATTGAAGCTCGCGGAGAAGCGGCCTACCGTCCCAGCAAACTGGAAAAAGGAGCCGGGCACGTATTGGGCGCATCGGCGGATGCCGTCATGATGGGCGGCGTGGGTTCGTGGGCATCGCTCGCCAAGTTCATCGGCGCGGACGTGGCAATATCGGCTGTCGCCTCCCGCTTCGAGCCGAAGAAACCTGAAACGCTCTCTGTAGAGCAGTGTATCAGCAAGGGGGTGTTCGGTAGCAAGCGAAACGTGTTCGACGGTTTCCGTAAGGAAGCGGCAACGATACAGACCGGAAAGAGCGAGCTTATAACAGCAGCCAATGAACAATTAAAGAAAAAAATACCGGTCTTGAATTTTGATTTTTCAGGATGGATGCACTCATGGAACAACAATCCTTTCGGGATAAACGGATTCAGTGAATTTAATATAAGCGGATTCAATGAAAAGGGACATGGGAAAGATGCACGCTACAAGAATGTGCCTTTGGTTATCGCACCGGGACAGGAAGAAGCCTACCTGAACGATTTGGCGAAAAAGAAAAGCACGTCGGCCAAACTCAAGCCGGAGCAGACGCAACCGGAAGCGGAACAGAAAGAAAAGGTGGAAACAGAAGAACCACACCCCGTTATTTCCCCAGAAAAAAACATACCGGGAGAACAGACGGAACAGGTCAACACGAACGGTTGGAGCGGACTGCTCGGTACGCTGGGATTAGATGGCATGGGCGATATCACGGGCAACCTCGGATATGTCATGGCCATGCTGCCTGATATTTTGTTGGGAGCGTTCACCGGCAAGACACAATCGTTACGCTTCGGGGACAACCTGCTGCCGATAGCGAGTATCGTGGCAGGCATATTTGTCCGTAACCCCTTGCTGAAGATGCTCCTTGTCGGTTTGGGCGGGGCGAACCTGCTGAACAAAGCCGGACACGAGGCTCTGCAGGAACGGACGGAAGGAAAACTGCATGAGGATGCCGGGTACGATGTACAGTACCGACGCTATGCCGATGAGCCTCTGAACCCACGTATCGTAAACCCGATATTGCAAGGCAGTACCCTTATCGCCACGATAGATCGTGTACCCTGCACCATTCAACTCACGCAGACCGTTGCGGATGCCTACCGTGCTGGGGCTTTGCCATTGAATACGTTGGCCAACGCCGTACTTGCCAAAAGTGACCAGCTTCGCCGGATTGCGTCACAGAATTACGATGACGGACAGCAGGAAACCATCGTGCGCACGCGAGGCATCCAATAATTCCACGAACAATAAAAGCATGATTATATGAAAGAAAAGTCACCAATCGAAAAAAAAGCCCAGGAGAAGCAAACAGACTTGCTGTCCAAGGCTTTGAGTGAGGCATCGAACGCCGGAGGCCACTGGCTGAACGCTTCGGGCAAGAAATTTCCGCGCCTCTATCCGCAGGGGGTATCCGCCAGCCCGTTCAATGCACTGTTCATGGCGTTGCATTCGGACCGGTACGGATGCAAGACCAACCTGTTCACGCTCTACAGCGATGCCAAGGCGCGAGGTACGGCGGTAAGGGAACATGAGCAGGGTGTCCCGTTCCTTTTCTACAACTGGAACAAATATGTCAATCGGAACAATCCGGAAGAGACCATCGACCGTACTGCCTATCTTCAATTAAGTGAAGAGCAAAAAGCGCAGTTCAAGGGCATCCACAACAGGGAGATCCGCACGCTTTTCAATATCGACCAGACGACACAGCCATACGTGGACAAAGAGGGCTACGAGGAAGCGGTGGCACAGGATGGGACTGCCCAGGAAAGAGGCTACACAGAGGCGGACAACCGACGGCTGCGCAGCCGGTTCAATGATTTTCTGCAGAAAATGCGGGACAATCTCGTTCCCGTGCGTTCGGACGGAAGCGGTGTTCCTCATTACGAAACGGATAAGGATGCGGTCTATATGCCGCGTCAAAAGGATTTCGCGCATTACCACGACTATGTGCAGGAAGCGTTGCGGCAGATCGTGAGTGCTACGGGACACCAGCAGCGGCTTGCACGGGAAGGCATGGTGATGAAGAACGGCATGGCTCCGTCGGAGGATGCGGTGAAATACGAACGTCTTGTCGTGGAAGTGGCTTCCGGAATCAAGATGCTGGAATTGGGGCTGCCTGCACGCCTGTCCGATGAAAGCCTTAAGACGGTGGACTACTGGTGTCGGGAGTTCAAGGAGAATCCATGCCTGACGGATGCGCTCGAAAGCGATGTGAACAATGCGCTCGAAGTCATCCGTAAGGCGGAACGGGGTGAGAAAATCGAGTATGCCACGATGCGCAACAGGCGGCAGACCTCGACCATGCAGGAGCAGATGCCCAAGCATTATTTCGTGGCGAACGAAATCAGCCGTCATCCCGACAAAGAGGCGAAAAGTATCGTCCTCGTCATTGACCGGCAGAATAAATCTGCGGATGTCATCCTGCCAGCCGGAGCTTCCACAGAGACGAATAACGAGATTCCGGGCATGAACAAAGGACGTATCGAACGGGCTTTGCAGAAGGAGGGAATCGAGCAGGTGCATTTTTATAATAACAACGGTGCTTTGGGGTACAGACCCGATGACGGTTACTTCGCCGAGAAGTTGGTGACATTGGCCCGGTTAAAGAACCGCACGTTGGAAATGCTCTCCACGTTGGACGTTTCATCAGCCGTCAAACGGGCGAACGAGGTCGGTTTCGATGCCGTGCAAATGATTCAGGATGACAAGAACCGCTGGGCACTCTATATCAAACCGAAAAACAAGAACGGGTACAGCGTATATCCCGACAAGGAGGACGTGAACCGTTTTTTCTCCACGCTCAAGCAGGCGATGGATAACCTCGACAAGGTGCGCATGGAGCTGGCATACAAATATTATGCTTTGGCAGAGGTCAAGCCCGACCTGAAAGTGGATTTGTTCGGCAGCCCGACACCGGAAATTGACCTGAACCGGATTCAGCGTGTGTCCGTCTTCAAAACCAAGCAGGACGGCATTCAGTGCGTGGCAACCATCGACGGACAGAAGCTGCAGCCCCGCAGCGTTACTCCGCAGCAATGGCAACGGATGTGGGTGGCGGAGGACAAAAACGAATACAAACGCCATCTGGCTGCCACGCTGTTTGCTGACGTGCTGCAAAAGGGGCAGTCTGTCGGGGAACAGAGACAAGAAGAAAATGTACAACACCAGAATGAAACGGTGGTGGAAAATCATACGGAGGATACGAAAAACGAAGAAAATGTTTCCGTACAGCGTCAGTTCTGGGACAAACTCAAGGAAAAACATCCTGACGCCATGCAACTGATCCGCACGAATGAAGTGTACCGGCTCTATAATGAGGACGCTGTAAAGGGCGCAGAGATATTGGGAATCGCGATAAAGGAGAATCCGGAGCGTGGTTTTTCGTCTTTCGCAGAGTTCCCGAAGGAAGAGCTTGACAGCCACTTGCCCAAACTCGTGCGTGCCGGCCAGCGTGTCGCTATCTGTGAACAGGCCGCAGAGCAACAGGACATTGAGCAGGAAACCCATCGGGGGATTCGTAGATAAGGAGGGATTATGAGCAGAAATCAGGAATATGCACAGCAGTATGCGGAGTTTGCAATGGAACAGATGCGACGGTACGGAATCCCCGCTTCGGTGACATTGGCGCAGGGAATTTTGGAGAGCAGCAACGGACGAAGCCGGCTGGCACAGAACGAGAACAACCATTTCGGCATCAAGGCTACGCCATCGTGGATTGCAGAAGGCGGCCGGTACGGTCTGTATTCGGACGACAAACCCAACGAAAAATTTTGCAGCTATGACAGCGTGGGCGATTCATACGAACACCATTCCCGTTTTTTGAAGGAGAACAGCCGCTATGCCGGTTGTTTCAAACTGTCCCCGGACGATTACAAGGGCTGGACGCGAAGTATCGAGAAGGCTGGTTACGCCACTGGCGGCAAGTATGCCGAGAATCTGCAAAAAATCATCGAACAGAACGGCTTGCAGCAGTATGACCGGTTGGTCATGCAGGAGATGGCGGCGCAAGGCAGGGAGTTCGGTGTGGAGAACAATCCGCTCCGTACATCCGGGGAGGTGACGAATGTGAACGGTTACTCGTTCCCTGTTGAACGAAAAGAGTTCCTTTTCGTGACCTCACCTTTCGGTATGCGGCAAGACCCGATGGACGGTACAAAGCAGCAGATGCACAAGGGTGTCGATATACGGTGCAACGGCGACGCGGTACTGGCAACGGAGAACGGCGGCAAAATTATAGCCGTCAATCATAATAAGAACACGCCCGGCGGCAAGTCGGTGACAGTGGAGTATGCCCGTGCGGACGGTAGCAAGGTACAATGTACCTATATGCACCTACGCGAGGTTTCTGTAAAAGTCGGCGATTCGGTTCAAGCCGGTGGGCGGCTCGGAACATCCGGCAACACAGGGACACGGACAACTGGTGAGCACCTGCATTTCGGGGTGGTGAATATTTATGCCGACGGAACACGCCGTGACATAGATCCTGCGGCGTATCTGGCGGAAATCGCCCAAAAGGGACAGCTCAAACAACAAATGCTGCATAACGGCAATGACCTGCTTGCCAAATATAAGGAAGCGGAAGCACCATCAGTCGAAAAGAATCTTTCACCCGACGACTGGATGAAGAAGCTGCTCTCCTCGGAGGACAGCGGCGTGGGCTTGTCAGGATGCAACGACCCGATTGTGGAAATGGCTATAACCGCTTTCGCCTCCCTGATGCTTCTGGCAACACAGATTGACAACCGGAACGAGGAAGAGCAGAAAACGGCAATATCAGCGGCGATGGACTCCCGAAACATCGACTTGAAACCATTGTTACCGAACATGAAAAACTGCGACCTGACCATCGGCGAGAACGGCAAGGCTATTCTTCGGGTGGACAATGGAGAACTGCGTGTCTCTCGTGAGCTGACTGCCGCCGAACTGAGCCGGTTGTCGGCCACGCTGAACAACCACACTCTTCCGGAAGAGACCAGACGGATGCGTATTGCCGGTATGTTGAACACGATTATCCTGTCGGAGGCGGCCTCACAGAATTTCGAGCAAGGGATGTCCCAACAACAGGGACAGACGGAGAACCTGAGAAGATAAAGGCATGGCGATATGATAAAATGCGTGATGATACAGCTATGCAAATGTCTGGCAGGGATTTCCATTCTTGTCCTGCACGTCCTGTTCTGCTATCACCTGTTCGGATGGATAGCGACGCTGGTTATCGTGGGCGTGCAACTGGTTATCGCCGGATGGATAATCTGGGCGATGATACGCGCTCCCGATTAGTTTCCCTCTCCCATAGTTCAACATCAATACCCCATGTCTCACTTGTCGGATGATCCATGTATCATTAAAGACAGAAAAACAGATGATTAAATGTAATGTTACGGTATGCGGCATTATCGGCCGCGATGCGTCGATGCGCACGAATAAGGAAGGAAAGTCATTTCTGACCTTTCCGCTCAAGGTAACGGTTCCGGAAACGGGCGGCCAAAATATGAATATCGAGGTGGATGTCCGCAAGGACGGCAGTCAGGAAGAGACCGCCAACTATCGGAACGGCTCGCATGTCGAAGTGAACGGTACGATGTATCTCAAACGCCGGGGTGAGAAACTCTATTTCAACCTTTTCGCCAATGAGGTGTGTAATGCTTCTGAGGATGATGCAAATGGAATCAAGGGAGAACTGGTATTTCGCGGCAAGGTGGGTCAGAACATCGAAGAAAAAAGGGATAAGAAAGAACAGCCCTACACGGTGTTCTCTGCATTCAGCGCGGAGAAGGTCGATAATGGCTTCGAGTACCAGTGGGTACGCTTCTTCTGTTTCGGCTACGAGCGTGAAGAGTGGCTGCAGGCCGGTGTAAAGGTGGACGCCAAGGGGGAAATGAACCTGTCGGCACACAACGGTAAAATCAACCTGTCCTGCAAGGTGGAAGAGCTTGCCCAGCATGTGTCGGATTCGTCTAACCACAATCAGTGACGCTTATGGCTGGGTACAGAAAAAAGAATGCCGACGGGCCTAACAGCGAAGACAAGGCTCTTGACCTGTTCGCGGAAATGATGATCGAGAAAATCGAGAGCATACGCAAGGACTGGAAAAAGCCCTGGTTTACCGAGGGCGCGTTGCAATGGCCGAAAAATCTTTCAGGGCGCGAATATAACGGCATGAACGCTTTTATGCTGTTGCTGCACTGTGAGAATGAGGGATATAAGATTCCGCGCTTCTGCACGTTCGACTGTGTGCAACGGCTCAATAATCCCGGTAAGGACGGGAAGGAACTGCCCCGTGTTTCCGTGCTACGCGGCGAGAAATCCTTTCCGGTCATGCTGACTACATTCACTTGCATACACAAAGAGACAAAGGAGAAAATTAAATACGAGGATTACAAGAAACTCTCCGATGATGAGAAAAAGGAGTATAATGTATATCCGAATATGAAGGTTTTTCGGGTCTTCAATGTGGCGCAGACCAATTTACAGGAAGCTCGTCCGGAACTGTGGAAAAAGCTGGAAGAGGAAAATGTGCGTCCGGCAATCGAGGGTGGCGAGCATTTCAGTTTCGCACCCGTCGATACGATGATAAAGGATAACCTTTGGATTTGCCCGATCACGCCGAAGCATCAAGACAGTGCCTATTACTCGATCACGAAGAATGAAATCATCGTTCCGGAAAAGGAGCAGTTCAAATCGGGAGAATCGTTCTATGGAACGCTTTTCCACGAGATGACGCACTCGACCGGTGCGGAAAGTGTGCTTGACCGATTCAAGCCGACTTCATTCGGTTCTCCGGAATATGCACGTGAGGAACTGGTGGCCGAACTCGGCAGCGCACTGGTCGCCCAGCGTTACGGCATGACCAAGCATATCAAGGAGGACAGTTGCGCATATCTCAAAGGGTGGCTCGATGAGTTGAAGGAATCGCCGCAATTCATCAAGACTACGCTGCTCGATGTGAAAAAAGCGGCTTCGCTGATTACGCAAAGAGTGGATAAGATTGCGCAGGAGTTGGAGCAGCACATCGGCGAGGAACAAGAGGTTGCCCCGAAAGAAAAGGTGTACTATTCTTCGGTGGCTTATCTCCAGTCCACCGATGACACGAGGCAACTCGACGAACTCAAGGACAAAGGGGACTATGAGGGATTGCTGACGCTCGCCAAGGAGTATTACGACGGCAACGGCATCAACGAGAAATACACGTATTCATCGCCTACGAACAACAAGGGTGACGACCTTCTTGTCGAGGATAAGAATTTTGCCGTAGTGTACAATGGGAGTGTCGGGGGAACCTACGAAGTGATGTTGAAATTCACGGAGCAGGAAATACGTGACCATATCCGGCGTTACGGTGTCGATCTTGCCGGAGAGACAATCAAGGAGGTTGCCAAGGATATGACCGCAGAGCAGTTTTCTGCTATGGCGCAGCAAAAGATACCGGCATTCGAGATGCCGAACGGTGATGTGCTGTATGTCGCATATAACCGGGAATCCGACACGCTGGATGTGGGACAGTCTGCCAATGCAGGCATTATTGTTCAACATCGGTTTCCGTATGACCACAATGCCGAATTGGACGCCAACCTGCAAAAGGTAAATGAAAAGCTGAACGAGACGGAAGAATATCGGGAAGTGTTACAAGAGGCAGAATACAGCGGCGGAATGCGGCGTTAGAGGGCGATGTATAAGCGATGTGGAGCGGACTGTAAAAAGTCTGCTCCACGTTTTTATAGCCTGCACCGATGCCATAGATACGATGCAGGCTGTTCATATTATTGGTTCAATAAGCAGTCAATCATCGACTGTAGGTCTGACAGGTCGCAATATTGATTCCGTCCGCCAGTGTAGTCATTTGCGTGCTTGGCTGTCCGTATAAGGAACGAACCGAGTTCGATTCTTACACCGCTGCCCATTCGGGAAAGGGTAGATGAGTGGCTGATATAAACGAATTTGCCGTTACGTTCAACAAAACAAGAGGTGTCGTAATGTCCTTTTGAATTGGATACCGTCGTTGCATCAACGGCTTTTGCGTATTTGGAAATCTCACGCACCAAAGCGGTTTGGAAATTGCGGTATTCCTTTGAAACATAACTGCCTGCATCCGCAAGTACGGAAGATTGCCATTTGGTATAAAAATTCTGTGCCATATTGATTTTATTATTGATTATGTAAGCAATTTTTCCACTTCTCGCCATCAATGGTCAGTTTGCCCATTTCCCAATCGTATTCCACTTCTGGCATATTGGTATAAGGGAAATGAACGGTATAGCCTATCTGTCCGTAAGAACAATGCAGAGGAGTAACACAAATTTCCCAACCGAAATAAAGTTGCGGTGTGCAGTATTTCCGCCAGTCGAAACGACCTGCGGCAATATTGCCGCAAAGTCGTTTGAGTATGCCGTTTGTTGTCATTCCGCACCTCCTTTGCTTAGAATTGTGAGTTGGTCCGGACGGTCAGGAAACCAATAGGCATCACTGTCTATATATACGCATCTGCCGCCATTCCAAGGCTTTCTGAAAGCCAATACCTCTTTGGGGCCGAATACCACTCCGTAATCATTTGTGAACGCCACCATATCGCCGACAGCCAAATCATTGTCTGTTTCCATCACCTCTGAAAGCCGGTTGAAAAACTCCATGCCTTCCGCTTCCCGTTCCGCTCTCCATTTCCGGAACTCCTCTTTGTGACTTCTCGGTGTGGGTATCGGTGATAATTCCGATGCAAAGACTTCTGCTTCCGAAGCACCGCTTGAAATCAGAATAATGCTGTCACTATCCACTTCTTCAGGTGCGGAAATCACCTTATACTCTCCGTCAGACTTGCCATTGTCGGGGTCATTCCAATAAAGGAGATTGCCTTGCTTGATAAAATCGAATTTTCCCATTGCCTTTTGATTTATTGATTTTTTATTTTCCCTTTTATCGAAGCTCTTTCGGCTTCCTTGTCGGGATTGATTTTTATGCTGAATCAACAGTGGGAAAAGGGCGAATAAGACAAATAAACAGCGGACTGATTCTACGGAATACCCAAATCTGCGATTTGCGGAAGGCTGTCGGAGAATCCGGATGCCGTTAGCGATAGCGGTACTTGGCAATCGACCGAACACTGTACCTTTGCATACAAAATCTCACCGGACAAGAATAGCCGATACTGCGATTTGTGGAATAGCGAGGTACATAAAAAAGAGTGTCATTCCGCAGAACGACACTCTGGCTATTTATAACAGTTGATACAAAAGGGCTATTCCCCCTCGGTGAAAAACAACTCCACTTTCGTGTGTCGGTTGGCTTCAACCGGTACATGGTCGGCTATTCCGCCTCTGCTCACCTTGATGATTCGTTCGACCGGAATACCGCGTCGTCCTAATTCCGCAACGATATAATCTGCTCTTGATGTACTCAATGAATTATTAAGAACCGGAGTCCCCGTTGAACTGTCTGCCGCCCCCGTTACTCTTACGGACAATCCGTATTTGTTCGCCACACGAGCCAGTTCATCGAGATTAAGCATCTGCGAGACATCCGTTAAATGAACCGTATTCAGGTTGAAAAAGAAATAAACAGGCGAGCCGATACATTCTCCGACTTGCATAAGTTTCATATCTTCCGAACCGTTTATGGCCAATTCTTCGGGTGAGCGGCCATTATTGACATATCGGGCATTTGTCGAATCAAGTGGGGAAATACCGTTCCAGTACCGATTTCTCATTCTTGCCATAAGTGAGTTCAGCCCGCTGTAATTATTCGTGGGATAACCTTGATGCTTGCCAATGCTCTCTTCCGTGATAAGACTGCCGTATTTGTCGAGCAGTCCCTCAATTTCTAAAATCTTCTTCAATTCAATAAATGTCCGACGGTTCCGGTCGTTCAAGTCTGCATAACGCTTGTTTTCTTTTGACAGGAAGTTGGCATAATCCACGAGCCATTCGTTCTGACGGGCGTAAGGCGTTGCATCCACCGCACGTTTCCAGCCAATCTTTCCGAGGTGAAATGTGAAGCCGGCTGTCAGCGACAGCATGTGATCACCGAGACGGTTCGGGTGTCCGTAGCCGTCGAAATCCTGAAATGTGGTCGTGCCGGAAAGTTCCAGCACGACACTTACCCGTCTGGAAATACGGTATTGTCCTTGAACCCCGTATGAGATCGCCAATGGGTTATGCCCGTTCGTGGCATTATGCAGGAGTCCGATTCCGGCAAAAGGTGCGAGATTCCAGCGCACTTGATCTTGCCGGGCATACCTGCGGCCGAGTACATTCCATAGCAAATCCGCATGGATATGGTGGTAGTCCTGAGTGGACAATGCACCATCCTTGAACTGCAAACCGCTGTAGTTGATACGCGCACCGACCGATGGCGAAAACCATTTGCCGACGGCAAGGCTGTACGAGGGTTTCAGGCGTCCGAAAAGGTCTTCACAGCCGAGTGGCGTACCGAGAAATGCGGTCGTACCTCCGGCAATGCTGACAAACCAGTTGCCGGTACGGGACATCGGAAGAACCACTCCGTCGAGATAGACGGGTTGCATTGGTTGAAGTTCCTCCGTGACATTATAGAATGACGGAGGTTGGACAGTATCTCCCTGTACGGAGTGTACACCTGCGTGTGCCTGAAACGAGCAGAGCACAGCGAAAATAAGAATGAGTTGTTTCGTCATATTCCAATGATTTTATTCGTTATACTTTTGATTTATCGTAAGATATGTGCCACTTACCGTTTGGGCTTTTTGCCGATGGCCGGACGCATCATGCGGCTCGCCATCCTCATGCAGCGGAGTGCCCATGCACGGTTGTCCTCGTCCTCGTCTCGTCCCCATTTCAGGTCGCTTTTACTGCCTCCGCCGCCACGAGTTTCGGCAAATGTAGTGGCATCATCGACCATTCCGAGGAACAACATCGTTGCACAGTGCATGATGTCTGCGCCCCGTTCCGCGATGGATTGAACGAGTGAGCCGTCGAATAGCTGCCGTTCCGACACATCCATTTGTGCCGATACATTCCGGTATTCACCGACCACACTTTCCAGCAATACGTCTTTGAGCAGGGTGTCCACTTTGGAATGAACATCACGAGAATACTTGTAGGCTTCTTCCTTGAGTTCTTCGGTACGATCCTTAATGGCATCCATGTCCTCCTTGAGGTCGGTCAGTTGCCGGTCAGCGGACTGTAGCTTCTGTTGCTTATCTGCCAGTTGTTTGTTGATGCCTACCAACTCTTTTTCCAACGTTTGAATCCGGATTGCCAACTCTGCCGCATTACCGCTGTTCGCTTTCAAATCCCGTTCGGCTGCCGACAGCAGAGCCTCTTTTTCCGCTTTTGACTTTTCAAGGTTATCGACCATTGTCGTAAGTCCCTTGACCCTGCGCTCTGCCAGACGGATGTCCGATTGAAGTTCGGAGAGTGCCTTCCGGTGGCGGTCGATATTTTCCTCGATGGTTGTACACTCCTCGGAGAGCATACGGCGATACTCTTCGGTTGTCCTGTGGCGTGCGCCCGTTTCGGATATGCTCGTTCCTCTCGACATTCCCCATTTCGTATTGACTTCGGCGAAAAAGTCGGTATGGAGTTGTTTCATCCTTGCGCTATATTCAAACTTGTCCTTTCCGGCGAATATCTCCTTGTACGCAAACCGTCCGTCTTTGATTGGCAGAAGCGTACAATGCACGTGCGGATTCAACTCGTCCAGATGTACAATGAATGCGGCGATATTCTGCTCACCGTACTTGCCACTAACGAATGAGTACACGTCCTTTGCCCAACGTTCGATGTCACCCTCCCTCCTGATGTGTGTGTTGTCCGCACCTTCTTCAAAGTCCACCTGCTGTGTACCGAATGCGAGTTCGTGCATCCGTTTACGAGATCCGCCGAAAATGATATTTACCACCGTGCGGAACTTCGGTTCAGCCAATCCTTCGTTGGGGTCTTTGATTCCGCGACGGCTCAATATGTCTGCCATCCGTTCCGGGATGTTGCGGGTCGTGTCGATGGGACGTATCTTGCCTCCGGGTACAATCTCGAAGTTCAGGTGTTTGCGCGTGGGGTCGTAGTTGCCTTTGCTCATGGCGTATTTCTCCGCACGTTCGCTACGATCACGCAGATGTTCGTTGCTTTGGGCGGCGGTGATGCCTTTCGACACATGCACATCGAGCACTTGTTTCTGATTTGTCATACTGTTTTTTTGTTGTTGCGGACAATCCGCCGTGTCCCAGCTTGCTGCTTTTCTGGACACCGCTCCCGACGACGAATGTCTGTCGGGGTATTAGGCTCCCCCTTCCCTTTGTTTCGTGGCATACGGGCAAGCCCGTGTGTCTCATATAACCGGCAGAATACCTATGACGAGACAGGGGCGGATTGTTCGAGGTTATACAATCTGTTTCCGGTTCCCGATTTAATCCGCTGTCTCCTGTGTCCTTGCCAAAAGCGATAAAAAGGGTTTGCGAAGCGATTTGAGGCGTTCTTTGTCATCGTCCGTGTCGAAGGTCGTCTCACACGTTTCGGTATCGAGAATAAGCTCTGCAAGCTCTTTGGATGCCTCGATGAAAGAGACCCATTCTTCATCGAGGTCATGACGAAAGAACTCAATGAGCGGCGAGCTGTCATCGAATCTCGATTTGCGCAATACTCGTTGCAAGGCAGCGTGGGCAATACATCCCAAGGCGGTCTTACGAATCTCATCTTCCTGTTTACCGGCATGTGCCGATGCCGTGTCGATATGACTGTCCGGACAGTGACGGCTCTCGTATCCGGTCATTCCGGTCATCGCCTGACGGACGACCTGACCGCATAGGTTGCCGACATCCGCAGTGGTCGTTTTGCCAACTATCCAATCGGACAATACTTCTTGCAGTTGTATGGCAAAGTCCGGCTGTCGCTGTACAACGAATGCGGCCGAAGACTGACCGGATTGCACGGGCATGGTGATGACTATGCTCTTTGCGAGCCTGGTACGTTTCAATTGTCCGAACGCCTCCAACGTTTCCAGAAACGAGCGGACAGTGGCACGATGCCAATGCCACTCCGTCGCAAGGTCGGAAATGGTCACATGACACTGGCAAGGCTGAAGGTCGTAGTCCTGTTTCCTTAGAAAAGGGGAAATAAAACCTGCCAGCGATTTGTCCAGCAGGTCACTATAGGCTTCCGTCCGTGTCTTTCGTTCGCCGGCTTTTTCTTTAAGGTAGTCGAATACCTTTGCGTCCGCCACTATGACGGCAGGGATTTCTTGCTTATTTTTCATTATCGTCCTGTTTTTGATGATTGTTATTTTGCGGATGAGCCGGATTGCCGTTATCCGCATTATGCGGCAACCCTGCGTGATGATTATCGTAATATGATTCGGACAGTGTTTGAGAATGCTTCACCCATTCGGTACGTTTTTCTGCGTCCTTGCATTCGGACATGACCCGAACAGAGGGATAGAACAGGGCAGCCAAAAGAAGAAAGGCGACAGTTACCGACAGCGTGTACAAATGCGGTACGAATCCGATGACCACTGCGGCCAATGCAAGGATGACAAATGCACGAGGGCAATCCAGCAACTTGCGGAACCAGTTATCCGTCCGCTTGAACGAGAACATGGCGGCACAGACACCGGTAGATAGCAGAATGCCAAATTCGCCGATATGACTGCACGCATATACATAGTGAAAAAGGAGCAGGCATATCAGCCCAATTTGCGCATAGAGCTTGCGAGCCTTGTCGCTTCGTGCCATTGCCATGTAAAAGACTGCCATGCACCGTTTGTTGCTCTTGTACAATGTCAGCGACACCGCAAAGGGTATAGCACAGAAAATGAGTTGCAGGATATTCAGTAACATAGGTAGTATGGTTTATCTGGTATGTGAATGGGACGCACCATGAGTTCCAATTGGACAGTGCCATAAGTCGCCAACCGGATAATGGTTTCGGCATCTGCCGCAGAAAGGTACATCGCCGCCTTTTTGATGCGTTGTTTGAATTGGGGGTTCTGCTTGCGATAAGTTGCCAACGCCTTGTCCAGTTCATGCTCCGGAATATGCCATACTGTCCCTTCGGCATATTCACCTTGCGTTTTGAATGCACGCAACACCAGCGTGCGGGAAACGAGGTAGTCAGTCCTGTCGGTTCTCGAAATGATATTCTCCTTGTAAAGATTGTCATCGGCAACCTCTATCCATGTCCGGTAGGCGTTGATGCAATAGACCATTTGTCGGTACAGCGTGTTCCTCATATAAAATTCATCAGCACCTCGGCCTTGTCTTTTTTATACTTCAAGAAGCCGCCTTTAGAATGGAGTTCCAAATCGAGGCACAAGTCTCCGTACATCTGTTCCAGAGAATCATAGATCGTGACGACGATGCTGTTTACCTTGCCCTCGGTATCCGTCTTGGCGTTCATCTTGAACATCTGCCCGAAAGCCGGATTCGAGTACGCGCAGGTGCTATGCCCGAATTTCTCGGAGCGCATAGGGATGTGGTGATAGAGCGTTATCAGCTCCATATCGTCCTCGAACATATCCATCACCTCGTCCAAGTCATAAGGATTGCGCAACGGAAACGTAAGCAGCACATAGTCACCGTAGAACTGCGGTTCCTCCATAGTCGTCACATCGAGCAACTGGGGCAGTTGCAAGGGAACGAACGTCATGAAGTCATCATAGAAGTGTCGTAACATAATCATATTGTTTTTCGTGTTATATCGTTACAGGGTATGTATGAATGCTTCCAACAGCATTCCGGGCAACTCGTCCAGCCGGTTGTTCCCGGATTGCAGGATTTTATCTAAAACCTCGAAAGCGTCGGATGTCTGCATGGCAAGCGTGTCAAGATGCCGTCTCTCCTCGGATGAAAGCAATGCCATACAAAAGCCGTCCATTGAAGAATAAGGCTGGAGGAGCATCCAGATATAGGCTTGCGCCTGTGCCGGTGTCCTGACTTTTTTATCGCGGATGTTGTCGATACAGGTCTGGACATTCTGAATCAACCTGCGGTTGGTGCGCATGGCCCAATAGACCATCGCGTCCTGATAGGTGATGTCGTTCCGCTCGGCGGCAAGGAACACTTGTGAGCAGCATCGCTCCGTGTCATGTGTGATATCGGAAAGATCCACACCATCGAAATCGGGCAGACGTGAGAGGAAAGCACGGAATACGGCATCCTCTTTTTCGATATAAATAGTTAGATCGGCTATGCAGTGAATGCCATAATCAATTGTTTGTGTCAGTACGTCCCGATAGGCAGCAAGAACATGTTGCCGATTCTTCGGACAGACGGGGCGGCTGTCCAACGAGGTAAAGAACGGGCGGATTGCTTCAGCCGCACGATGCAGTTCTGCATCTTTCAGATGCGGTGAGACCTGCTCCTTGACCAGTAGCACATCCTTATAAGTACGGGGCTTCGACAAAGCCAGTCGGGAAAATTCCATTCGGATGGAATCGTGCGTCCGTTTGCAATCCTCAATATGGACTGAATGAAGCCGGGCGAGCGTGTCTTGTTCGAGATACCGGAAAACGGAATCCCTTATGGTTTGCCATTGCTTGAGGTGTTCGGTCAAGTCTTTAATGGAAAGGTTGTCCAGCTTGCGTACATCGGACAGATATTCCCTGTATGTTCCGGCAGGGTCACTTTTGACATTCGCCAGACGTTTGCCATTTCCGCTATCGCAAGATGCACACATGAAAATGGCAATAGAAACGGCAATTGTTTTGGCTATAATCATGTGTCGTTTTAAGTTCGATTTTAATGTTTTCATACTATATTATTTCGTACTATTTTGCGCAAAACTATATATAATTTTCGATACTCCGTATCATTCTAATCGTATTTTGCGCATTTTTTAATATCGTACTTAATAGTATGATTTACAATGAAAACAAGTGAAAGAAAAAGAGCAATTCGAGGGCTATTCTTGTTTTTTAATATAGTATGATTTGAACACTCAAATAAAACTCGTATCTTTGCACTTATTATCATCGGAATTGTATATTGACATGGCAAAAGTTGGTTATATATTCAAGGCAAACTCCTATGATGCGTTTGACGCGGACAAGGAATGGATGCTCCAGTACGGTTGTGTACAAGTGATAGAGGAATCGGTCAAACACGAGACGCTTAGACCGAAGTGGAAACAACTCATGTCGAATCTTGAAAGAGGGGACGAACTGGTGGTATCGAAATTCAGCAATGCCGTGCGCGGTTTGCGGGAACTGGCGGCCTTGATCGAGTTGTGCCGGATTAAAGTGGTGCGCATCATTTCCATACACGATAAGATTGACACATGTAACGAACTGTTTGCCGAGACGACACCAGCAGAAGTGTTGATGATGTTCGGGGCACTTCCGGAGGAAGTGGCCGTACTGCGAAAATCATCGGATAAGATTATGCGCCTGCAACAAAGTATCAACACGTCCATACTTACCAAAAAGAGTTTGAGTAAAGCGGAACGGGATAAGAAGATTGTGGATATGTATAATGACGGTTATTCAATCCGGGATATATGGAAAGAGAGCGGTGTCCGGAGCAAAAGTACAGTGTATGGAATACTCAATAAGTACAGGGTACAACTTAACAGAAAACCCGGACGTGTACCGGGACTGCGGAAATAGACTGGAGTAATGCAATATCTGAATAAATAATAAACATTGAAAATCAGCTAATTATTTGCGTTATCCGCAGTTTTTTCGTACCTTTATATTGAGAGATGTTTTAACTAAAATGAAAGAGTTATGGGAGATATTATAATTGTATTGTTAGTATTCTTCGTTGTTGGGAAACTCCTGAAAGGAGTTTTCGGTGGCTTCAGCAAGAGCAGCTTCCGGGATGACAAATAAGCCTGCAAAAGGGATTGGTAAATAAGGAAACAGTTGTGAATTTATAAAAAGCATGGAATGCGACAAATGGCAGTTTTGTCAGGATATAACAGAGATTATTCTTGTGGAAATATAAACGGAAAATTCCCGAAACAAGAATCCAGGATACATTGACAAAAAAAACGTATCCTGAATCCGTGTTGAGCATTATCTGCATAGGATGCTTAAGAAACCCATCTGTAACCTTCGTCTGTCAGTTCAAAGTATTCGTCTATTCCCGGTTTTACATGAAACATGATTTCAAAGGCTTCGTTACTTCCATCTTCGGGTATAGTCATGTCGATTTCTCCATTTCGGATAATTCCTCTTCCCACATTGGAGCCTAAATCTTCATCGGCATAGGCATAATGAAATTCAACATCGGGGAATTTCTCGGAAAGTTTTTGTATGAGTTGTGGTACTCCACTCCAAGCCGTATCAAACCAAAGCACGTTCGGTTCGTCAAATTCCTGATTATAGGCATTCCATTTTGTACCCCATGTGGCAATAGACCATTCGTACCAAGTGGTGTAACCATACTTTTCCTGATTGTTCAAATATGCCGCCCCAAGTTGCAGCACTTCTTTTCTGACTTTTTCATCCTGATTTTCCACCCATTGAATCGTCCTCAATTCTTCTTGTGAATTGTTCGGCTTCCGTTGCATTGCGATGATATACTGCATACCCAGCTCTCCGCTACTTGACGCTTCTATCAATAGTTCTTTGGGCATAGGGATAATGTTATTGAAGTCGATGTAGCAGGGCGTATTGTCTGCGTCATTTTCTCCTTTTAAGAAATTCATTACGCTTTGTACGGTTTCTCTGTCTGCGTTTATTTCTAAACGGTTTGTTACATGATTAGGCATGATTCTGATTTTTGAAGTTGTTAATATGAGTTGTTATTTACCCTTTTGTCGGTTCTTTGTTGGTTGAACCGCTTTTGGGTTTTATGGATGCGGTACACGGCTGTCGTTACAACTTCATACGGCGGCTTTTCTTGCCAAATTACTCTTACGCAGGAAGGAAGAATTTTGCAGGAAATACACTTCAAGCTGCCGGATCAAGTGAGACGGCCGACCTTTGCATCTGATAAAAACAAACCGGTGATAGCATGAAGAACAGAAGGGAAAGTAAGGGTGGTCTAAAAGGAAAATGCTGCTTCGTAGGCTATGATAAGAGGGGAATGAAGTGAATTATAAAAGGATGATTGGTAATCGTAGAGAATTGCAATGGGGATTTTGTATTTCGGGCGTTTATCAACAAATGCCGCAACTTCTGTTTGGGATTGTTGCGGCATTTGCGTTTATACGGTCGTTTATTCATTCGTTACTCCCATTGCCTTGCTATATTCTTTAATTTTCTCTACCGTTATCCACATAGGTTTTTCATCATCGTTGAAACTCTCGTAAAGTTTCATCATGAACTCGATTTGCTCCGCTTCAGAGCCAGCCCATAAGCGTCGCGTATTTCTATTCCCATAGCCAAGATAATACTCGCAGTCTGCCTGTAAGCGTCCCAGCAACATATTTCTGAACTGCAAATCACGCTGTAATACTTCTTCTGTTGTCATTCCGCCATTGGGATTTGATTTGTTTGCCATACTTGTATTCATTTTCGTTTTTAATTAAGTTTTTTATTTTCCCTCTGATACATCCAGTACCGAAAGGGCGATTATTTTTCTGCCCACAGGATTGATGGTCGGACATGGCAAGGAGGATGCGGAAAATACGCTCTCCAACGAGTTGGGGAGGAAGATTTTCCGACAGCAAGCGCAAGCAGTCCTTGACAGGGCAGACAGACGGCAATCGACCTTTGCAGAGAAAATAAACGGCTTGCGGGATAGGAGTAAAAGGAAAGGGGCTGTCTCCTGTCTCCCATACAAGTGACGGTAAATTGGCTATAAAAGTATGATGTGTGGTAACCGGGTAGTGAGCAAAGAAAAAGCGGCGTGATAGCCGCCTTTATTTGTGTAAGGCAAGAGGTTATTTCTTGCCTTTTTTCTTCCCCTTCTTAACCGGTTCCTTGGGGGCTTCTTCCTTCTCGACGGCCGGATAGAACTTGACTGCCACCATCACGATGCGGTTGTGCTTCACACCGGCATTGTCGCTCCATTCTTCGGGTTTGAAATACCCCTCGACGGTAAGCATCGTGCCCTTGGTCAGTTGGTCGAACGACCCCGTGTTCTCGTTCTTGCGCCATGCCTCAAAGTTCATAAAGGCGGAAACGCGGTTGGAGTCCTCGCCGTTCTTCTCCAGTCGGCTTACTGCCAAAGAAAAACGTGCTACACTGGCGTTGGCGAACTGACGGATTTCTGCATCTTTACCTACGAATCCGGTTACTGCGAAATTGTTTTCAATCTTTTTCATAATGAATTGCTTTTAGAAGTTTTTAATCAATTTTACGCTGCTTCAAAAAGTAGGTGCAGAAAAGGGATGCACCAAGGATAGCGTATCAATACTCTTTATTTTTAGCCGCAGGCAAAACCGCAAGGCTCGATAAAGGAAGATTGATGCGGCTACGCCATTGGTCAAGACTTCCGGAGGTCGTTCCCGGCTGCATACTATCTTTGCAACGGAAAAATGATGATGACTTCGCCGGAAAGCCATTCCGAAAAAGAGCAGAGGACAGCAGCTTCGGGTTCGGTTACATGAAAGAGCATATCCGTCCGCTGACATTATGTAGCCTGTTTCGGCGGTAAGTCCGCAAGAAACGGCAGGATTGGAAATGGTGGCAGTTCGACTTGATTTGAGGCAGCAAGAAGAGGAGCACCGACTCTCCAAACGTTGCATGGCTGTGAGGGAATATCAACGAAGTCGCGACAAAAAGGCGTGGCAGCATATCGAGGTGGTTATCATGTCCCGACTGAATGAGATGAAAGGAGCATAGGGGAAGAAAAAGGCAATACCTGTCTTGTCGGCAAGGCGGAAGTCCGCTTTTCACGAATGACCGGTTTTACAAAAGGATATGGCGCAGCCAAAAAAGAAAGATAGGATTATACAAAAGGAAATGGCGGGTGGCTGAAATAGTCCATTATCCATTTCAGCCTGTTCCCCCGTCATCAAAATTCAGCCATGATTACCCGGTTCTCAAAAATTTTAGTCTGGTCGCTGGGGCGTCTTTGGCAGACCCACAGATGATGTGCCCCATAGCCGAATACGAAATAATCATCAAGATGTGTTTCCGTTTTCAGACGTTCCATGCTGGCACGCAATTCCGCTTCGTCGATTGAAAAAAGGATTGTGTTGATGATGCGGAAATAAATATCCGTTGCTTCATCGCTGTAACGGCAGAAGACATTTTCGATTGCAACTTTCATGTTCTTGGTTATTTGACTTCAACAATATTTTCAATTCTCCCGTAAAGTGTGGAACGCAAGGCTGTTTTGTCGATTGCGTAATATTCAGCTATATGCCCGTACTGTTTGACGAAATATCGCTTGAGAACATCCGAGAAATCGAAGTAATAGCCCATCAATGCGATGCCTTTCTGAAAACGGCAGCAACCTCGTACTTGTTCCATAAGCCAATTTTTGTCATCACGGGTCAGTTTGCCTCCATTATTGAGGCATTCTCGTAACCTGTAAACCTTGCAGTCTTTCAGTGTCGCCAATTCCGGCACATCCCATTTGACGAATTTGAACGCTATTTGTCCCATAACTTCACCCTTTTAATCATAGATAATTACTTCATCACGGTATTCCGCTATCTCCTTGCCATTACTGAGACGGACGACTATCTTATTGCCGTAATCTCCCACGACCGTTCCCTCTGTATATCCTTTGTATGGAACGAGTAGGCTGCAATGTGCGCCAATAATTTCGGTTACTTCTTCCGATTCGTACATACGATTGCTGTTTTCTGTTGTCATTTGATTTTCTTTTTTTTATCCCTCATGTAGTATTTACTACTTTCGGGATTGATTGAAATTATGTCGCCTCATAAGGTGTCATGGCTCTTTATGCAGGGTTTCACAAGCAAATACTACCTCTGATTGCAGAGTGTGGAGATTTGCTCGTGAACCGTCAGGCTCCGACCTTGCACAAAAGAAAGACAGGACATATACCTTTGCGACACAATTCTCATCAGACAGACCGAAAGTCGGTACGCAATGGTGCAACTCCCACAGCGGGAGATCCGATAAAAGGGAATAAAATAGGATTGCAGCGAAAAGAGAAAATACAAGTGTGGTATTCTCTTCTCTTTTGGCTGCATAAAATATACCGCTAAAAGAACCGAAGAAATGGTTTAGTTTAGGATGTTAGTCATATATATGCTAAACTAAATAAAACTAAATATAGGCAGGTACATTTACCTGTCCGTATGTTTATGTCTTTATAAAAAAGCGTATCTTTGTAAAACGGATGTCCCTTGAAAGAAAATCAAGGTTTGCACTTTAAAGTTTGCGATGTTTGTCAGAGGACGAAGATTATGCAAGAAAGTCGGAAAAATGACGTCGAGTGTGAACAACTGAAAGGAATGAAAAGTAGTGCAAGCAAAAAAGACGGGAAATCGCAAAAAAGATGTTTTTGTTCCTATTTTGTTTCTTTATTTCGAGAAACATCTATGCAAAATCCTTGTTTGCAACGTGTTATTATATATCAAAATAACATTTACCAGATTTTATGATCTCCTCACAGGCATCCAGACACTTTTGCCATTGTGGGGTTCCCGTATACACCTCCGCATTGATATACATCTTGGCCAATAAAGCATAAGCAGCCCATTTGGTAAAACGTCCGTAAGTCGATTCATCAACATTCTCCGGTAATAAAGGAAGGGCGGCTGTCACTTCGGCAATGATAGAATCATTCAAGGCTTTACGACTGATTTGTTCGGGAAGAAAACCTTGAGGGACATCAAAACGGGTCAGATAGGATACATTGCCGTAATAATCACAAAGCATATAATAATAAGAAGCCCTTACCGCTTTTAACTCCGCCAAATAATTATCCTTACCTTCCGTCACAGGCAACAGGCCGGATTCAATCTGGTAAATTACCTGATTGGCATTGTTTATACCAGTATACAGGTCACCCCACCGATTAACAGCCTCACCTGTCTCCGAAGTCCAGGTATGTAAATGCATGTTAATGGTAGTCCCATTCCATCCCCAAGGATGTACCGGTATCATGGTCTCATCTGTAGAAATGGTCTGCGTTTCATTTATTGCACCGATAACAACAGAACGCCATGGAGTATAAGCATTACCTAATATGGCAACCATGTCCTTTTCCGTATAATGATATTTATCGGATACGATCGTAGTATACACGCTATCGTCCAGTTCCATACAACTATTCAATGATGCTCCTATCAGACAACAAAGTGCAGGACACATCAATGCTATTCTTATTCTTCTTTTCATGTTCTTCAATCTAATAATTTAAAAATTCAAGTTAACGCCAAAGGTATATGAACGGGTAGTGGGATACTTGTTTCTGTCATCTGTTCCCGGAGTTAAAAGCGAACCGCCTACCTCCGGATCAAGTCCTTTGTATCCGGTAATGGTCAAAGCGTTTTGAACAGAGAAATACAGACGCATTCCCTTAATCCCTTTAATAAAGTCTTTCTTGAAATTATACCCCAATACAATATTATCAATTTTCCAATAATCGCCATCCTCCACATAGTAACTATTAAATTGCTTGGAGTCCGTCAGCACCGCTTTACCAAATACTTTTTCATACCCGGCTTTCAAATTATTCATTGCCTGGTCTCTATAATTCTCATAATGCAGACGAGTAAAGTTGATATTCTGGAATCCAAAGGCTCCTCTCATGGTAACGCTCAAATCAAAATTTTTATAACGGAAATCATTGTTCCATCCCAAATAATGCTTTGGCAAACCATTACCAATCACTTTTCTATCCTCTATCTTCACATCTTTAGACTCTACAGCATTACCATTCTGATCTTCATAAATCCATTTACCGTCTTCTGTAATATCCAATACTTTCCAACCCCAAATCTGCCCTATAGGCTCCCCTACTTTTACACGATGGGTAGGGACTCCCGACATAGGCGCTTGTGCGTCACCCACATAAAAATAATCGTTTGCCAACTGGTATTTACTATTATTCAATTTGTCAAGCTTATTCTTATTAGTAGAATAAGTCAGTGTGGTATTCCAACCAAAATCTTTTTTATTAAAGACAACCCCGTTCAGCAATATCTCCAGTCCCTTATTACTGATAGTACCCACATTTGCCAGTGTAGTGCCATATACATTGGGCGGAACAGGAACAGGATAATTATATAACAAGTCTACAGTTTTTCTGTAATAAGCATCAACACTACCACTGATACGATCTTTCAGAATAGAGAAATCAAGCCCCACATTAAATTCCTTCTTCTTTTCCCATGTGAATTCCGGATTCGGATTACTCTGCGGAGTCAATTTATTCACCCATTGACCATTATAATAAAAAGTATCATTATTTGAAGTATATCCCAAACGATAGGTTGCCAAATAAGGATTGGAAGGAGCAATACCTGTCACACCATAACCGGCACGAAGTTTCAAGCTATTAATCCACTTGATATTTTTCATAAAATTCTCTTCATTAATCCGCCATGCCAAACTTACAGCCGGAAATGTACCCCAAACCTGATCGGAACCCACAAATTTGGAGTCTGCCTCATGCCTTACACTAATGGTAGCCAAATACTTGCCCGCCAATATGTAATTGATACGTCCGAAAAAACTGATAAGATTACCTGACGTTTTATTACTGTTAATAGGAATAGCAGCACCGGCAATATCGCTGTCGCCACGTCCTAAAGCGATATTATCCCAGCCAAACTGGTCTGTAGGAAAATTCCAGTTCCGCATCCAATAATCCTCCCATATATTCTTCTGATAGCCATAACCTCCCAATACAGAAATATTATGAATGCCAAAAACTTCACTATACTGAGCGGTAAATTCAAACAACTGGTCTGTAGTCTCACAAGTACCTCTGGAGGCAAAACCGTCACGGGAATGAGCCACTGTGGTATTGAAATTATCAAAAGTCTCACGATAACCCCTTGTTTCGTAATATCTATCCCAAGATAACAAAGCATTGAATTTCAATGATTCGATGGGTTGGAAAGTAACATTACCATTCAATCTGGTACGCTGTCTGTGATGTCTGCCATTAGCTGTCTCGATAGTACTCAGCGGATTGGCGATAGCCACCAGAGCCGAAGGCTGTGCCCAAGGACCATCATACTCCGGCATTGATGACAGGACATCCTTATTTACATCCTGCTTATAAATAGGCAAGGTAGGATTAGTAACCAATGCCGCACTATATACCCCTCTATTGAAAGAGGAACCATCTCCGGTCGTTGTATAGTTCTGCGTATTAGAATTAACGCTGACGTTCAAACGCAATTTATCATTCAACATTGAATGATTCACCGCCAGTCGTACAATCAACGCCTCATTATCTGACTTTTTGAAAATTCCCTGGTTCTTTTTATAATTGACATTCAACAAATAATTAGTCTTCTCGGAACCACCCTTTACACTCAGATTATGCCCATGATTGACCGGAGTACGAGTTATGGCTTCCAGCCAATCTGTATTACCTCCAAAATCAGTAGCAGAAATTGTTCCATCCTGAATTAAAGAACGAAATTCATCTCCAGTCAACACTCTTTCCGTTTTCACAAACTCTTCTGTACCGACATACCCATTATAGTCTATGGAAAAATCAGAATTAGCCTTACGGGTAGTAACCAAAATCACCCCATTGGTAGCTCGTGTACCATAAATAGCCGCAGACGAACCATCCTTCAGCACATCGATTTGAGCAATATCCTCAGGAGCCACCGTTCTTAAATCTCCCGGAATACCGTCAATCAACACTAATGGCGAATTGTTACCCTGCAAGGAGTTAGTACCACGAAGTAAGATAGACGAATTCTCGGTAGGGTCACCTGTAGAATTCACAATGCTAAGACCAGCAATTTTCCCTTTCAATAATTGCCCCGCATCCCTCACATTTCCACGGACAAAATCCGAAGACTTGACACTTGAGATGGCAGCCGTCAGCTCACTTTTCTTTTGCGAACCGTAACCCACCACTACAACTTCCTCCAGCGCCAGAGAAGAAGGTTTCAACTGTACCTTGACAAAGGTCTGGCTACCCACATTTATCTCTTGGGCATCATAACCTATATAAGAAACAATCAAAACAGTATTCTTATCACTTGCCTCCACACTAAAATTACCATCTATATCGGTAATGGTTCCCTGAGAAGTACCTTTAAGAATAACCGACGCACCGATCAGTGCATCCTTATGTTCATCATATACCGTTCCCTTTATTATTCTGCTCTGAGCAAACAAGCATTGGGAAACGAGTAAAAACAAGCCCAACATCAACATCGTTGTTTGTCGATGTCCAAATTCAGACGGATGTGCACCTTTACTAAACATGTTTTTCATATTTGATCTTTAATTTAATTACAGCCCAAAAGTAGACTTATTAGATAAAAAGCCACAAGAATATCCATCCAAATAATATGAATTTTCTGCCAAAACAATATTTTCACCCACCTTTTACACCACCTTACCTCCTCCACCTTACGAAAAGAGAGCAATATTCTGCCAAAACAGGACAATATTTTGCCTTCCCCTTGTGTTTTTCAGCCAAATATCTACTTTTGCACATAGTAAACCACTTGATAAAACAAACTATGTACAAGCACTTATTCCTTCTCATATCAATCCTTTTCAGCCTGTCATCCCCCTGTGTTCATGCTGAAAGATATTATTTCCAACATTTGGGTCTGAAAAACAAACTGTCTCAAAGTTCCGTTCTTTGTATCACCCAAGACAGGAACGGATTCATGTGGTTCGGCACCAAAGACGGACTAAACCGTTATGACGGATCCAATTTCCGTATTTTCAAACACAATCATTCCAACCCTCATTCTTTGGGTAATAACAACGTCAACTCATTGCACGAAAATAAGGATGGGAAATTATGGATAGGAACAGACGACGGAATTTATATCTATGATCCATTGACGGAAACTTTCTCAAAACTCACCTGCAAAAGTCAGGACAGCTTGTGCATCACCCAGCCCATTGTACAAATCACCACCGATACACAAAAAAACATCTGGATAGCAGTAGAATCCCAAGGCGTTTTCCTGTTCGATAACGACCGACAAACATTAACACACTATGCTATCCCCGATGCCCATCTACTCAGTTCTATCTGTATAGACCAGCAAAACGCAGTATGGATAGGCTATAACGGAAAAGGGCTTTATTATACTGATGATCATTTCCAGAACTTCCGGTTATTCCAAACACAAGAGGGGAAAAACCTCTTCACCGATGACCAGATTTTCAAAATTTTCCCCGAACAGCATAATACCTTGTACACTGGTTCCGCAAAAGGTGGTCTGAAAAGTATCAATATCCTTACCCGGACAGTCACCGACTTGCTACCGGACTCTTCCCAAACCGAAAGTATCTTTGTAAGAAACATCTATCCCATCGACAAAAAAACATTGTGGGTTGCCACAGAACGAGGAATATACACTTACAACAAGGAAACCCGGGAAATCCAACACCTCACCTACAATCCCAACGATGACTATTCCTTGTCGGACAATGCCATTTATTCCCTCTACAAGGATGCTGAAGGTGGCATATGGATCGGCAGCTATTTCGGAGGCATAGACTATTATCCCACCCAATATGCCACCTTCGAAAAATACTATCCCATCATAGGACAAAACAGCCTCAGCGGAAAAGTAGTCCGTGAATTTTGCGAAGATGAAGACGGAAATCTATGGATAGGAACAGAAGACGGCGGCTTGAACAAATTCAATCCAAAGACCAAAGAATTCAGCCCTTGTCCACTGGCAGGACTGCACTATAATGTCCACGCTCTAAGTATGGACAATCACACTCTGTGGATAGGTACATATTCCAAAGGATTATACTCATTGGATCTGAAGACCCGCCGTTCCCGTCACTACCTGATGGGACATGCCGAAAATACATTGAACGACAACAACATCTATTCCATGTGCCGCACCTCTGCAGGTCAACTCTACATAGGTACCACAACCGGACTCAATCTCTATAACCATGAAACAAATGATTTCACCCGTATCCACAAAATGGATGGTATCTTTGTTTTCAACATATTGGAAGACAGTAAAGGAAATATCTGGTTTGCCACCTATAATTCCGGTATATTCAAATACAATCCTAGAAATAACAGCTGGAAAAATTATGTTTCTACTCCCGGAGTTCCCCACGGACTCCCTTACAACAAGGTGATAAGTATTTATGAAGACAGCAAGCAACGTTTGTGGTTCACCATGCTGGGAAGAGGATTCTGCTCATTCAACCAGGACACAGAGGAATTCACTACTTATGATTCTTCACAAGGGCTTGCCAATGATGTGATTTATAAGATTGTAGAAGCCAACAATGACATCCTTTGGCTCACCTCCAACAAAGGATTGATACGGTTCGATCTGAAGACCAAAACCTCGAACATTTATGCAGACAACAATGGACTGCTCACCAATCAGTTCAATTATAGTTCAGGAATTAAGAGCAAAAACGGTACCATCTATTTCGGATGTATCAATGGCTTCATTGCCTTCAAACCCGAGTCCTTCACCGAAAACACTTATTTTCCACCTGTAGCCATCACCGATTTCCTGCTTTTCAACAAAAGCGCCGATATAGGCACCAAAGATTCCCCCCTCAGTCAAAGCGTGACTTATACCCGGGAAATAAACCTGAAGTATAATCAAAACTCTTTTGCCTTCCGCTTTGCAGCTCTTTGTTACGCCGCCCCTGAAGAAAATTATCTGAGTTATACATTGAAAGGATTTGATAAAGAGTGGTACAGTACCACAAAAAGTTCCACCGCTTCCTATACCAATCTAAAGCCAGGCGACTATACTTTCTGCGTGAAAACAGCTAACGCCAAGGGAGAATGGAGTAATGACATCAAAAGTATCCACATACATATCGCACCTCCTTTCTGGAAATCCCCGTGGGCCTATCTTCTTTATTTTATACTTTCGGCAGCCGGTATCGGATATATCTTCTATCGCTTCCGAAAACAAATCACGGACAAACAACAACGACAACTGGAAATCTTAGAAGCCGAAAAGGAAAAAGAAATTTATCATGCCAAAATAGACTTCTTCACTAATATAGCACATGAAATCCGCACACCGCTAACCCTGATAAAAGGCCCGTTAGAGAACATCCTGCACAAGGAAAACATAGATCGCAACACCATCCGTGAGAACCTGGACGTCATGGAACGGAATACCCTGCGATTACTTGACCTGACCAATCAGTTACTCGACTTCCGAAAAACAGAAACCAAGGGGTTCCGTCTTAACTTTATGGATTGTAATATCTCCCAACTAATAAGAGACACTTATATCCGTTTCAATCCCGCCGCCCAACAGAATGGGTTGAAATTTCAAACAGACCTGCCCGAACAGGATTTCAATGCACCCGTAGATAAAGAAGCCCTGACCAAAATTCTAAGCAATCTGTTCAATAATGCAGTAAAATATGCCACATCATCTATCCATGTATCTTTAATACCACCATGCGGAATGAAAGAACCGGGATACTTCTCCATTATGGTCAGCAATGACGGGCATCCCATCCCACACGATATGCAAGAAAAAATTTTCCAGCCTTTTGTGCAAATCAAACAAACCTCCGGTGGGCAACGCACAGCCGGTACCGGCATCGGCCTGCCTTTGGCACGTTCCCTGGCAGAATTACATAAAGGAAAACTTTATTTAAAGGATAGGGAAGAAATCTGTTTCTGTGTCGAGCTTCCTGTCGATCAAGAAAAAGCCATACAGTTGCAAAAAGATTCCACTATCAGCCAGACCGGCAATATGCAAACAGTCATCCGGCAACACAGCACTAACATCTGTATTCTTGTAGTAGAGGATGCCCCCGAGATGCAGAACTTTATTTGCGCACAACTGGAAACTGTATATTGCGTTATACGTGCATCTAATGGCAAGGAAGCCCTGCAAGTGCTATCAGAAAAGACAATCAGTCTGATTGTCAGTGATGTGATGATGCCCGAAATGGATGGTTTCGAATTATGCCATACATTAAAGACCGATATAGAACATAGCCATATTCCTATCATTCTGCTCACAGCAAAAGTTACCATGCAATCCAAGATAGAAGGAATAGAACTAGGAGCCGACGACTATATAGAAAAACCTTTTTCTACGGAGTATTTATTGGCACGCATAGCGAACTTATTAAGCAATCAGGACAAATTGCGCCATGCTTTCACTTCATCACCTTTTGTGAACGCCAAAACCATTGCACTGAGCAAAGCAGATGAGAACTTTTTAGACAAACTAATAGAAGTAATTCAGAAGAACATTTCGGAACCCGATTTTAATGTGGATATATTAGCCGAGAAAATGAATATGAGCCGTTCCAGCCTGCATCGAAAAATAAAGGGAATCGCTCAAATTACCCCCAATGAGTTTATTCAACTGGAACGGTTGAAAATGGCAGCCCAACTGATTCAATCCGGAGAATACAGAATCAATGAAGTATGCTATATTGTCGGTTTCAACTCTTCTTCCTATTTTGCCAAATGTTTTCAGAAACAATTTGGAGTACTGCCAAAAGATTTTTGCAAGAACGGCTCCTGACACTGTAAGATAATTTATATATGCGTATAAAATAGTCCTTTTAAATTTGGCATAATGCCATGAATCCATTACATTTGTTCCATATCACAAATGATAGAATTATGCAAGATATAACAAACGGACGTTGCGGTTGGTGCGGAACAGACGAATTGTATATGAAATACCATGATCAGGAGTGGGGAAAGTTAGTAACCGATGACAAGACGCTGTTTGAGTTTCTTGTATTGGAAAGTGCCCAAGCAGGACTAAGCTGGATAACGATTCTTAGAAAAAGAGAGGGGTATCGTAAAGCCTTCTGTAATTTTGATGCCGAGTTGGTGGCACAAATGACCGATGAAGACGTTGAGCGGCTAATGCAATTTGAGGGCATTGTAAAAAACCGTCTGAAAATCAAATCGACAATCACGAATGCAAGACTATTCCTTGCCGTACAAAAGGAATTCGGCAGTTTTTATAATTATACCCTGTCATTCTTTCCCGACAAAAAGCCGATTATCAACACATTCCGGTCATTGAGCGAGATTCCGGTATCCTCCCCCGAATCCGATGCCATGAGTAAAGATATGAAAAAACGAGGTTTCAAGTTCTTCGGAACTACGATTTGCTACGCCCATTTGCAAGCTTCAGGTTTTATCAACGATCATTTGACAGACTGTATTTGCCGGAAAGTTCCACAACAGAATTATTAACTCTGTTAACACTATCATCACCTTTTATCGGAAACCTCAATATGTCTTTTCCTCCTTTTCTTTTCGAGAAAAATAGCAACGATATGACAGCCGGGATTGAATTCAAGACTATAAGGGTATCTGTAATTCAATAGTTTCATGCATATATCTTGACTGAGCCGAAAAGAAAGAGATGTTCTGTTCCCAGATTGCATAACAAGACATTTTTGGGCTTTGTGAGAGCAGTTGCTCTCACCTTTTGGGGCATCTCTCACCTCATCTCTCACCCTTTAAACGCTTTATTCATCGGGGGAAAGTGATAAAAGATGAGAGCATGAGAGATAAAATGTGTTTTTTGCATTGATAGGAGTAGTCCCGAAAGTTAACGGCATAACTTTCGGAAACAATGGAAGAAACTTCCTAAACTTATGCTGTCAGTTTGTAAAAACCTCCCGTCGTGAAAGGGAAAATGTTCCGAGGAAAGACAACCTGTTTTATACGAATGTTCATGCGGCACTTCATGAACGTTCACGTAGGACTATATATACGTCCGCGTGAGGTTACACATATATATGTGGGAATCATCAATTTTTTGTTCATGTACAAAAACACAAGTTCCTATGCAAAAAAGATAAGGATGTTTTTTAAAAACATAAGTTCATTTTAAAAAAAGAACAAGACCTTTTTAAAAAACGAACTTATGTTATTTACCAACTTTTGCAAGCTAAATAACTTCTCTGCCAATCATCAAGATACACCTTCACCGGAAATCAAACTTCAGCCTGACAGGCACACTTAATTGTAACCGGCATTTTGCCCGAACTCTTCTTTATTGATAATGGCATCCAGTTGAGTCTGAGGAATAGGACGTAGCAAATGATGCTCTTTTATATTCACTTTCGCATCCGGATTGTATGCTTTTACTCTTTCCAGCAGCTTACCGGTACGCTTCAAATCGAACCAACGTTGCTGCTCTCCTCCCAACTCACGGGCCCGTTCATCCAAAATAAAATCCAATGTCAACTGTTCCGGCTTTATCTTCATGGCGGCTTCCTTGCCGGGAATAGCTGCTCTTCTCCTTACCTCATTGATATAAGATGTTCCAGAGGCATTATCGTTCAAGAATAATTCAGCCTCGGCAGCTATCAGATACAACTCAGCAAGACGAATGACCACACCATGTCTCACACTTCCCGTATAATTCACTGACTCACGAGACGGATCAAGGAATTTTTTGAAAGTCACATTCTGAACCCTATTCTTGACAGAGCCATCGGCATTGTAAACAAAATCCTTGTCTATGGTGATATAATCGTGTTTAGCTTCCTCTGCATCGGACACACTATATTTAGTAAAGAAAATAGCCGTATCTCCCGGTGAGATATAAGTACTGTTCGTATTGTTACAAATCCATGCCTGCTGGAACACATCATCATAACGGGCATCCATCTTTTCATCGAACAGGTTCAGATAATACAGCGTAGGCATATATCTGTTGAAACTGCGACCATATTCTATGGAGCGCGTAACAGGTTTCTTACCGTCTTTATCGAGTACCTGATCATAACACATCACCCACAACAGATGTGAAGGGTTATTACCCGGTGTCCTCCAAATGATGGGGTTCCCGTCAGGACCTTCTTCAATGGAAGTTCCGAATATCTCACTCTTTGTGTACATACAAACAAACACATTCTCTTTTACATCATTACATTTATAAATATCACAAAGGTCCGAATAATCTTCTGCCAAGCTATAATCATAATTGTTAATAACATTACGAGCATATTTCAACGCTTCCTCATAATTTTTATTATACAGATAAACGCGTGCCAGAAACGCTTCTGCCGCACCTTTGGTAGCACGCCCGTAATCGGAAGTGGAAACCGGTAATTTAGCCAACGCCTCTTTTAAATCGGCTATAATCTGAGTATAAAAATCCTCTTCGGACGAACGGTAAACGTAACCTGACGGCTCGGTACATTCTTCTGTCGTTAAATAAACACCTCCCCATGTCTCTACAATATGCCATAGATAAAGAGCCCGCAAGAAATAGGCTTCCCCCATACGGATATCTTTAACCGAAGCTGAAAGTTCAGAGCTAGGCAAACGGTTCAAGGCAGTGTTACAAGTATTCAATGCCGAATACAAACGTTCCCACTCTTTAGTTATCGCATTGCTGGAACCTTGTAATGACGAGTTATAATCGGAAAGCTCAGCTTCGGCACAACCATTTCCCCGGGTAAATATATCCGTTCCCAACTCTGTCATTGATGTGGCATATTCCTGTCCATACCAAAAACGCAACGGTGTGTAACATGAGTTAATCAGAGCTTCCGCACCCGATTCGGTTTTATAAAAAGTATCAGCGGTCAATCCGCTAGGATTTTCCTCTGTCAGGAAATCATTACATGAGCTCAAGGTTGCCGCCATACAGCTGAGCAAACACCATTTATATAATTTATTCATACCTGTTCGCTTGTTTAGAAATCAACATTAATACCAAATACTGCTTGTTTTGTCATCGGATAGCTCAAGGAGCCTCCTCGTTCGGGATCATAATTGTCTAAATGACTGAAAGTAAAGAAATTCTTTAATGAACAATAGATACGGATATTAGAAGCATGAATCTTCCCGATCCATGATTTAGGCAACTGATATCCCAAAGTGATTTCTTTAATCTTCAAATACGAACCATCCACGTATCCCAATGCATCTAATTTGGAAGAATCCGAATAACTTTTTTCCGGACGGGGAAATTCGTTAGTAGGATTCTCCGGAGTCCAATAGTTTACTTTAATACCCGGATCTCCCTGAATACGGTATGAGCCGTAACCGTTGGCTTCCGAATGTAACATTTGCCCTTGTCTCCAATACATGAAAACGCGCAAATCAAAGTTCTTGTATTTGAATGTATTGTTCAACCCCATTACGAAATCGGGAGTTTCCGAGCCCAAGATGATACGGTCATTATCATTGTCTATTGAACCATCCTTATTCTGGTCCTTTATTTTTATACGTCCCGGCTTCTCACCATACTTAGCCGCCTCCTCAGCTTCGTCAAGTTGCCAGATACCGATTTTCTCCAATCCATAATGTGTCTTGATGGAATGCCCTACAAACCAACCGTTACTGATATCACGGTCAGTTCCATCTGCCAGCTCAGTAATTTTCTCTCTGTTCAAAGTAAATGTATAATCGGTATTCCAAGAGAAATCCTTTTGATTGAAATTTTGGGTATTAATAACTAATTCCACACCTTTATTCTCAGTTTTTCCTACATTATCCCATGCCAAAGAATATCCGGTAGAACTAGGTACTTTCTTCTGCATCAACAAATCTGATGTCTTTTGTTGATAAATATCCAATGAACCACTGATACGGTTATTGAAGAAACCGAAGTCAATACCGATATTAGCCGTTGCTGTTTTTTCCCAGCCCAGATTATAATTCGGTGTCAAAGCTGGATAGTAGCCATAGGCTCCGTTTTCCGTATTATTTATGAGATAAGCATACATGGTCTTTCCCAATCCTCCCTGAGTCTGATAGGCAGAAACAGCACTGTTTCCCGAAATACCATAACTCAGCCGAAGTTTCAAATTGGAAAGTTGTTCTACGTTCTTCAAAAAATTCTCTTCATTCATACGCCAAGCCAAAGCCACAGATGGGAAGACCCCCCACTGATGATCTTTTGCCAATACAGATGAACCATCCTGACGCAAAGTCACAGTCATCAGGTATTTCTCATTGAATTTGTAGTTGATACGCCCAAAGAAAGATGCCATAGTGGTTTGTACATAACTGCTGGATATCTGCTGACTATCCTGCAAACCACCCAAATTATAAAACAACATAGTGGATGAAATAAGGTTATGCCCCGCACCCTTATATTCCTCGGCCACATTTTTATATAATGCGTTACCAGCCATCAGACTCAGATTATGTTTTCCTAATGTGAACGAATAAGCCAATGTATTTTCCCACGACCAATTGACGTCACTATGATTGGTAGCATCCGCCAACGAATAATTTCCCGCTCCGTCTAACGTATATGTATCAGCAAAATGTCCTGTACGGATATCTTTCTTGTCAAAGCCAAAAGTAGAAGTCATTGTCAAGTCCTTGATAATGTTCCAGGTAGCCCCTACATTCCCCACCAAATGGCTGGTCAGCCGGTTATTTTTATAGGCTCCGGGAACTTCTTCGGCTATGGGGCTAATGGTCTGCCCATCATTAAAAGGAAGCACATTGATAGAACCATCTTCATTATATACATCTCCATAGGGAGCGTAATAAATAGAACGGTTGAAAGGATCACGTCGGATATTCTGATCCAAATAGGTATATACCACATTGGCATTCAGTTTCAAGTTATCAGTGAGCTTATGCGATAAGGATAAGGTTGCATTATAACGGTCCATATCATCCATCTTCACCAAACCGTCTTCGGACATATATTCAAAAGCCAGATTGAATGTTGTTTTCTCCGTACCATTTGAAATATTGACAGAATGGGACATCTGGCTACCCGTTTGCATCAGCATATCCACCCAGTCTACATTTTGATTGGATTTTACCGCATCATAAGCAGAACCAAAAATTTTGGCATCATCTTCAGGACCTCCCCACTGGCCGTCCGTACGATAAGCCTCTCTCTTGAAGTCGGCCCATTCGGACAAATTCATTCTATCGGGATAAGCAGCTACGGAATTGATGGAATAATAACCGTTATATGAAACCTTGGTCTTGCCTACAGCCCCTTTCTTTGTAGTGATCAAGATAACTCCGTTAGCACCGCGAGAACCATAAATAGCGGTGGAGGAAGCATCCTTCAGAATTTCCATGGATTCTATGACATTGGGATTGATATCAATATCTGTCCCATAGGGCACTCCGTCTACAATAATCAGCGGAGCATTCGAAGCGTTCAATGACCGATTACCGCGAATGGAAAAGGACAAGCCCGAACCTGTCTGACCACTTGATTTAGTCATATCCAGTCCAGCCACTTTCCCTTGCAGGCTTTCCAAAGCATTCGTCGTAGGAACAGCAATAATGTCCGCTTGCTTGATGGAGGTCATAGAACCGGTCAAGTCCCGTTTCTTTACAGTACCATAACCAATGACTACCACTTCATCCAATTCTTCCGTATCTTCTTTCAAAATTACCTTTACCGGAGTTCCCGGCTTAATGACAGCCTCTTGTGAAAGCATACCGATATAACTGATTTCCAATTTTTTCGTGTCCGCAGGGACCGACAAGGAGAAATTCCCCTCGAAATCGGTAATGGTTCCTATAGATGACTTCCCCGCCACTTTCACATTAGCACCGATGACAGGCTCACCGGTACTGTCTAGAACTGTACCTGTTACGGTAACATTTTGTGCATAAACATTCCCGACACTCATCACCAGGAATGAAAGCACAAACAAAATAAACCTACTTTGTTTCATGTTCTTCATTGTTTTCATTTATAGTATCATTTAAAGTTTTTAGCACTGCAAAGATGAATAAAAACAAAAACCGGATATTGCATTATTCAGTCTAAGATTTATAAAATCCGGTTTGAGAATAACAAAAACAGAGTTATCCGAATATAAATCGATTTAGGCTAACAGGAGGGAATCTGAAAATCCCGGCATTCTGTCTTTTTGCCATTCTAAACATAATGAAGAATCCGAATACACACACTATTTTGCGTTAACAGATTCTTCATTACGTTCAAAAGACCAAAGTAAAAAGGGTAATGCAATATAGCTTTTTGAAGCTTTCTTATTTTTCCTATTCTATTTCACTTATAGAAAAAAGAGTATTTCTACGCTCCATCCGCACATTTTCTCCAGTTAGCTGACATGATGATTCCAAACGGATATCAGAAGATGACGCACCTATTTTAAATGTATATTGACCACCGGCTATAGTCCATCCATTATTTGCATAATAAGCCATTTGCTGAAGAGAAACCTTAAAACTTATTATTTTCGATTCGCCGGGGTTCAAATTCACACGGGCAAACCCTTTTAGCTGTATAGGTTTGAGAAATTCCGAGGAAGTAGGAGACAGATAAAGTTGCACAACTTCAGTACCTGCACATTTTCCTGTATTTTTCACCTTACAGCTAACCTCAATCAAATCATCAGTTGTTTGTGCAGTAGACGGAACTTTTATATCGCTATATTCAAAGGAAGTATATGAAAGCCCAAAACCAAACGGATAAGCTATTCTTTCTTGGAATTCACCATTGTTATAACAATAAAGTTCTTTATCTTCAGTCTTAGGATAGCTAACGCATAATTTTCCGGACGGATTGACATTGCCTAACAAAATATCAACAACAGCATTTCCTCCTTCTTCGCCCGGATACCACGCTTGCAGAATAGCTGAACAACCTGCTTCTACTTCGTCAATCACTTGTGGACGTCCACCAAACATAACCAGAACAACCGGTTTACCTGTAGCAATCAGTTCTTTTAAAAACTGTTCCTGATCTCCCGGCAAACAGATACCTTTACGTTGCCGAGCCTCTCCGCATAAGGTAGGATTCTCTCCTAATGCAGCAATAATCACATCACTTTCCGAAGCTACATTTATGGCAGCCTGCCAGTTAGTAGAATCGGATGATTCCATTAACATCATATTCAAGCGTTCAGTTCTAGGATCTCCTTCACGGATAATGGAAGTCTCATTTTTTGCACTCCAATCACATCCGCGTTCATAGTCCACAGTGAATCTACCATTCGCCTTGTGCTTAAAAGCATCATATACAGAAACAATTTTAGGACTGTCAGGGTCTATTTTTCCTCCCCACCAGAATGCCTGCATAGACTGATATGTATAATCTCCTAACATACACCAATATGTATTTGCGTTCGGCCCTACCAAAGCTATTTTCCTATATTTGCCAGAGAGGGGCAATACATTGTTATTTTTTAACAAGACAATGGATTGACATGCCAAGTTATAAGAAGTTTTACGATATTCGGGACAATCCAAATCCAAATTTCCTGTTGCATAGAGCTTCCGGTCTGTAGATAATACCCCCAAACGTGCTTTCAACATTAATGCACGTTTTACCGCAATCTCAAAATATTTCTCATTAACCAAACTGTCTTCTATTAATTCGGGCAGATATTTATAACAATTATTTGATGGCAATTCAATGTCATTACCTGCGGTTAGAGCCTCAACAGCCCGTTGTTTCAAGATATCAGGATTTCCTTTCTGACTAGCATATCCTACTGCCCCATAGTCACTGACCACTACTCCATCAAATCCAAGATATCCACGTAATATTTTATTCAGAAGAGTATCGCTGGATACGGCTTGTTCACTACGGAACCGGCCATAGGATGTCATCAAGACCTTACATCCCGCCTGTCGTATCATAGCTTCGTGTGGCAAAAGCACTTCCTCATAAATTTCTTTCCAACTCAAAGAAGAGCCTCCACCATATCCCAAAAAATGCTTGGTGCACGCAGCAACTCCATTTTTCAATCCTTTCTTCTGCAGACCTTCCACAAAAGCGACTCCCATAGCTGCACTAAGATACCCATCTTCACCATAGGATTCTTCTATACGTGGCCAATGAGCGGTACGTATGAGATCGACCATGGGTGACAAAGCAAGAGTAGCGCCAACAGAGCGCATGACTTCCGCCGTTTGTTCCGTTTTTACTGTAGCCAGTTCCGGATTCCATGTGCAGGCTATACCCAATTGTTGGGGATAAACGGTCGCTCCTTTGGCAGCCAGTCCGGTAATGGCCTCTTCGTGAAATATGGCTGGTATACCTGAGGGAGTCTCATGTATCAGATAATTTTGAAGATCACGCACAAAATCACGCAGTTCATTTGGTTCCATATCTAAAGCGCAAGCATATTGACAAATATGCCCTATACCGTCAGGTATCTTCTCTTTACACTTTTCTAATGACAATTTTCCATCCTCCATTATTTCTTTCGGACGAATACCATACAATTGTGCAACTCTTTCGGCTTGTGTCATCCTACTATAAAGCGTATCTACTTGCAGGCTCATTTCCCGAATGTCGAAATCCTCAATTGTTTTTTCATGGGTTTTAGAAGTACAACCGATAAATCCTAAAGATATTAGTATAAAACAGTAAATTGATATTTTTTTCATATTTGAATTTATATCAGAAAATATTCTTGTAAAATCAAAGACAACTTGAAATAAAAGTATAAGTCTGTCCCGCTTCAGTAGCTACATCATATAAATAAGAATCTTTCAATTCCACTCCTTTCAATGGAACTTTCTCACTAACCAGCGGACGACTGATTTCTTGCTTTTCAAACAAGGGATTAGGATTATCTCCTTCCGCTTTAACCAATGTCATACCATCCATCGCCAAAGTATTGTGCACACGTAAGCGAAGATTACCACCGATAGTAGATTTGATAATTGCCGACTCTACCTTGCCGTCTTTCCATTTCAGAGAAACGATTTCGAAACCACCACGTGCACGAAGCCCCCTAATCTCTCCATTTTTCCAGGTATCAGGTAAAGCAGGAAGTAAATGAACAGCCCCATCATGGCTCTGCATCAACATTTCAGCAATTCCGGCTGCACAACCAAAATTTCCATCAATCTGGAAAGGCGGATGAGCATCGAATAAATTTGGATAAGTACCTCCTCCCTGACCTTTCTGTACTTCAGGAGAAACAAAATTCAACTGATTGGCAATCAACTTAAATGCATGATTCCCATCCAAACATCTTGCCCAAAAACAGACTTTCCATCCCATAGACCAACCAGTAGAAGGATCACCACGCTGTATCAATGTATTACGGGCAGCTTCAAAAAGTATAGGTGATGAATAAGGAGAAATTTGATAACCGGGGAAAAGTCCCCATAAATGAGAGATATGACGATGATGGTCATTAGGGTTATCCCAGTCTTCGAACCACTCTTGCAACTGTCCGTATTGCCCTACTTGCATGGGAGGAAGTTGCCTTTTTAATGACAGAATGGTATCACAGAATTGCTTGTCCAGATTCAAAATCTGTGCTGCTGAACGAGTATTTGAAAATAAATCGGATACCAACTGATTGTCCATCGTGATACCTGCAAACAGATTGGCTTTCCCTTTCCAAATACTAGGCGAATTCTCTGGAGAGTTACTAGGAGTGACTACCAGATAACCGGTATTGGGATCTCTTACTAAAAAATCAACAAAAAATTCTGAAGCACTCTTCAGAATAGGATACACGGAAGCCAGGTATTCCTTATCACCCGAATAGAGGTAACGGTCCCACAAATGTTGACATAACCACGCATTACAGGTAGGCCACGGTCCACAATAAGCCCTATCTACAGCACCATTCATACGCCACAAATCCGTATTGTGATGCAATACCCATCCCCGGCAACCATACATCTCCCGGGCAGCCTCCTGACCGTTCTCATACAATTCTTTCACCATTTGTAGGAAAGGCTCATGCATCTCACGCAAATTGGTAACTTCGGCAGGCCAATAATTCATTTCCGCATTGATATTGGTGGTATAACGGCATTTCCAAGCAGGATTTAGTTTCTGATTCCAAATACCTTGTAAATTAGCAGGTTGTCCTCCCGGCTGAGAACTGGAAATAAGCAAATAACGACCGAACTGAAAATAAAGAGCAACCAGATGGGGATCATCGGAAATAGCGAATTCTTTTATCCGGACATCAGTAGGTTTATCAGCCTGCGAAGTGCGTCCCAAATTCAGAGATACACGGTTATAGTATTTTTGATATGCACTGATATGAGCCTGTAAAGCTCGGGCATAATTCTTTCCGGCATTCTTCATGGATACCTTATTACGCCCGGATGGATTTCCGGATATATCCTTATAATTCACAAAATTAGTGGCCATGGCGATATAAATAGTAGCACTATTAGCATTAGTCACGGATAATAATGTATCTCCTGCCACACTCTTTCCACCCTGTAAATCTAACTTCAAATCTGCACGGAAACAAATAGAACCTTTTGTGAAATCGTCTCCTTTAGTTGTGCCTTCCAAAATCAAGGCATTCTTTCCAGAAACGGTAACATCCACCTTCTGAGGACAAGTCAGGGAAGCGGAAAAAGTAAGTTTTCCCGGTTGAGAAGCAGTAAGGCGGACAATGACCAGCTGGTCGACAAAAGAGGTAAAGACCTCACGCTTATAATCTATTCCATTTACAGTATAAGCAGTCGTGGCTACAGCTTTTTCCAAATCCAATTCACGACGGAAGTTTGTATAATTTTCATGACTAGGAAAGTCCAGACGCAAGCTGCCCACTGTCTGATATGGCATCCCGAAACCGTTCTTGGAGAGGATTTTTTCACCTGCCAACGCTTGAGCTTCAGGATATCTACCAGCAAAAATTAACTGACGGATGGTCGCCAACGCTCCTTTAGCCTCAGGATTATAATTTTTATAAGGAGAACCTGCCGATACTGTTTCCTCATTCAATTGAATCTCTTCGGTTACAGGATTACCATATACCATGGCTCCCAATCGTCCATTTCCCAAAGGTAATGCCTCTTCCCAATATCTGGCAGGCTTATCATACCATAATACAGGTTTTTCCTGAGCGTCTATGCTGATGCTGACTACAGATAGCAAAACTACAAGTGCTATTTTTAATAACTTACGTGTCATTTTATAATTAAATTAATAAATATCATCGACTTTTATAATGGAGAAAGAAATCCATTCTCTATCAACCAAGCTTCAGCCAACTCCGGCCACATGACCGTGCTTCCCCTTTGTGCACGCAAAGAGATGGCATGCCCGCCGACAGGAAACAGATGCAACGAAGATTTCTCTATTCCCGCTTTATACAAGGCTGTATAATAAGCGATGCTGTTCAAAGGAGAAACAGCCTTGTCATTAGAAGCATGAAACAAGATAGCCGGTGCCGTGTTACCATCCACTTGTTTTTCCAAAGAAAACAAGTTTCTGAGAGCGATATCCTGTTCCCGCTTTCCCAACAGATTTGTCCGGCTCCCTTTATGAACAATAGCGTCATCCATAGAAATAACCGGAGATATCAATACAGCAAAAGAAGGTTTACAACTATATGCATCCAGTGCATCGCCCACTTTTGACCAGTCTTCATCAATAGCACACAATGAAGCGGCCAGATGACCGCCGGCAGAACAACCCATCACTCCCACTTTATGAATATCTATTCCATATTCCTCCGCATGAGCACGTATATAGCGAAGAGCACGTTGTCCATCCTGCAAAGGAGCTTTGTAAGATTCTATTACATCCGGTGATTGCGGGAAACGATGTATCAGGACAAAAGCCGTTACTCCCAAGGTATTATACCATTTTGCCAATGCGATACCGCTGATTTCATGCGCCAGTTTCACATATCCGCCACCAGGAATGATCAATACCGCCGTACCGGTACGCTCGGCTTTTGACGGTTCATAAACATGAACAGCAGGAATTCCGACTTGTACCACACGTTCCCTGACTACAGAATCTTTAAGAACTATACCTTTGCTATTGGGCATATTATTCTGCCACAAAGGAATTATTTTCTGAGCCTGAAGAGTAACCGTCATCAATGCCATCAAAAGAAAACCTAATAAAAATACGAATCTGTTCATTACTTTATACTCCTTTAAAATCCTGTCCATTTACTGTTACATTCTCAAAGTGAATGTTTTCAACACCAGTCACCTTATTTATTTCCGGTTTCATCACTCCATCAAAAGTGCAATCTTTCACAAAAATATCTCGCGCCTGTATTTTATCCTCAAAACCATCCAGATGCAAAACATACTGACTTTTCTTACTTGTGATATTTTCCAAATGAATATTGTGAAAATAAGGAAGATACGGTCCGTCATCCACATGCCAATATTTCAATTCAAAGCCTAAAATAGACTCCTTACATTCACCTACCCTAATATTCCGGATAAATATATTTTCTACTTCGCCTCCTCGCATGGCATTTGATTTTATACGGATAATACGGTCGAGTTCAGGACTGTCCATGGTACAATTTTCCACCCATACGTTACGGCATCCTCCGGTCACTTCACTGCCAATAGCTACTCCGGCATGACCATCCTTCATTCTACAATGACGGACTATAATATTCTCACTGGGGATATTCCAGTAACGGCCATCTTCATCACGTCCCGATTTGATGGCGATACAATCATCACCTGTATCAAAATCACAATCCTCAATCAATACATTCCTGCATGATTCCGGATCACAACCATCATTATTATAGCCATGACTCTGCATTTTGACTTTCCTGACAGTGATATTCTCGGACAACAACGGATGAATAAGCCAGAACGGAGAACGGTTGAGAGTAAATCCTTCCAATAGAATATTCTTACATTTATAGAGGTTGATAAACTGGGGGCGTATACCATTCTCTCTCATAAAGACACGTTCTTTAAAAGGAATAGAATCCTCTTTCATTTCATACAACAAAGTTTTCTCATTTATTTTCTTACCATCTTCCTGTACAATACCACGAATTCTGTTTTCACTGAGCCAATTACTGCTATCAGCCTGGCCATCCATCACCCCGTTACCAGTGATGGCAATATTAGTTTCTCCATAGGCATAAATCAACGGAGAGATATTGTAACAATCTATTCCTTCTATGCGAGTCTGCACAAGGTCGAAGAAGAAGGGATCTGTAGTAAACTTCAGTACCGTACTGTCAGATAAATGAAGGTTTACATTGGATTTCAAACGGATGGGGGCTGTGAGAAACTCTCCATCGGGAATAATAACTTTCCCACCTCCCTGCTCAGAACAAATAGTTATGGCCCTATTAATGGCATTCGTATAAAGCGTGTCTTTTACGTCGTGATAATCCGTAATCACGAAACTTCCCTCAGGGAAGACAGGAGGTACAATTTGATTATTAACCTCGGTCATTTGATTCCACGGAGATACTTCTTTTTTATCACATGAAGATATGGCTGTTGTCAGAAACAGCAAAGATACCAAAATTTGAGCGGTTCTTGTCTGCATAGTATTGTATTATGTTTATAATTCTATGCAAAAATAGGACAAGATACCTATACAGCCATTGCAGTATTTGGGGCATTAATTATACATTTTGTTCAACAATCGTTTTATGCTTTAATCTGTACTCTTTTGGTGTACATCCCATTGCTTCTTTGAATACTCTGCTGAAATATTGCGGAGTAGTGAATCCACTCATATATCCTACTTCAGATACAGTAAATTCATCTTGTTCCAAAAGTTGGACAGCCCGTTTAATCCGCATCGTCTTTACAAAATCTACAGGAGAAACTCCCATCAAAGATTTCACCTTCCGGTAGAATACAGTCCGGCTCATGCTCATAGCTTCTGCCAAATCGTCAATTTTAAATTCAGAATTCTGAATGTTTTCCTCCACACTCTGAAGAATATTCCGGATGAAATCATTATCAAAATGAGTAACTTGAGGAGTAGAAGGAGTAAGTTGTTCCATAAGACTAGTATCTTTCTCGCCTTCTCTCATCTTTGAAATGTAATAATCATACAATATTTGCCGTTGTTTGAGTAAGGAATCTACTCTGGCTTTCAAATAAGCAGAACTAAAAGGTTTCGTTATATATTCATCTGCCCCGTATTCCAGTCCTTGGATTTGGTCATTCAAAGAAGACTTGGCAGATAACAAAATAATAGGAATATGACAAATATCATTGTTTCCTTTAACCCGTTTCAGATATTCTATTCCATCCATTTCGGGCATCATAATATCACTGATCACGATATCGGGTAATTCTCTCAACGTCATTTCAAGTCCTTGACAACCATTACCCGCTTCAAGAACCACATACTCCCTAGCAAGCACACCACAGATAAAATGGCGAAGTTCTTCATTATCCTCAATAATGAGAATCCGTGTTTCCTTATCTTCTTCCTCTTCTGTAAGCTTATCGGGTATTGCCACCTCCTGTCCGGAATTCTTGCTGTCCGCTAGAATAAATTCAATATTGGCATCGGCATCGAAAACATCACGGTTACCCGGCAGTCTGATAAAGAAACTGCTACCTTCACCCAGTTTGCTGTCTACTCTGACAGTACCATGAAGCAGATTCAGTAATTCTTTGACCAATGAAAGTCCTATACCGGTAGACATATTGGGATCAATCTCATCCAAAGTATCAAAACGGGTAAACAGACGATTGAGCTTTTGGGCATTAATACCTCTACCCTCATCTTTCACCTGCAAACACAAAATCTGTTTCTCGCAAGTAACAGATAGGGAGATACTTTTCTCATCAGGAGTATATTTAAAGGCATTGGACAATAAATTAAAAAGAATCTTCTCCAATTTGTCCACATCCGTATACATAACAAAGGAATCGAGAGGACAAAACAACCTGAAATCAATACGATGCGTATGAGCCATAGGAACAAAATTACCGTAGATTTTTAGAATTAAAGGGATTATATCTACTTGTTCCATCAATACTTTCATCTTGTCATTCTGTATCTTGCGAAAATCCAATATTTGATTGATGAGCCGCAACATTCTGTCTGTGTTTCTTTTGGCCACTTGCATATTCTCCATGCCTGCATCAGATAATTTCTCATTACTAATGACTTCGTCAATGGGACTGGCTATAAGCGTCAACGGTGTACGAAGCTCATGGGATATATCAGTAAAGAAACGCAGTTTTAAGTTGGAAATCTGTTGTTCAAAATCTATCCTTCTTTGCAGGTTAGTAATGCGTAACACAATGCAGATCACTACCAACATAATCACCACGGCCATGGTGATATAGAGCAATACCGCCCAAACAGTTTCACCGAACACAGGATCAATATGTACGGACAAAGATGCCACATTATCAACCCATACCCCATCGGCATTAGTGGATTTGACTTGAAACAGATAATCGCCGGCAGGTACATTCACCAAACTGGCAGAACGATTATTTCCAAGCTCTATCCATTGGTCATTCAGTCCCTTAATTCGATATACGTATTTTATAGCCGGAGAGTTAACATAGTCCAAGGCAGCAAAAGTTATAGTGAAATTACGTTCATCCGGCTGCAGGTACTGAGCCTCATCGTTACTATATATGTCCTGCCTGCGAGAAGTATTATTCTGATAAATGTCAAGATGGGAAAAAACGATAGGAGGAACGAAATCACTCTTATGCAACTCATCGGGAATTATACATAACGCACCATATAGTGACCCTAAAAGCAATTTACCAGAAGATAGCAAAACAGGCCTAGTCTCTGCCATCTGTATCTGATCTTTATACTCTTCGAGCAGATTCAGGCCAGCATCAAATTTGGAAATCTTGTTTTCTGAAACTATCCATATATTTCCTTCTTGATCCTCTATGCTGGACAGTGACAAATCCGGTAATCGGTCATTAGTGGCATTGTAATGTTTAAAGTTCAATCTTTCAGATAAACTGCTACCATCATCCAAAATATTAATACCACCACTCAAAGTAGTTACCAGCAGTTTACCACCCTTAGTTTGGGTTATATCCAATATATCATTATTGCTCAAACTGGAATAACGCTCATCACAAACATTATGAAAAAAACGAATCTCTTCCGGACGGGAAAAATCTGTAGAACAGGACAGCAATCCGCCAGTAGTACCTATCAAAATCACTCCATCAGCCACCTCATATAAACAACGCACTTTCTCACATACATGAATGGGGTAATTATTGAGAATATTACCGTAATGAACAAACTTCAAATCTCCTCCTGCGGAAGCAGACTCAACCAAATTGATACCTCCACCGAAAGTGCCAATCCATATTCTTCCAGACGAATCTTGCAAAATAGAGAATATAGACTTGGAAGAAATGCTGTAAGGATTATCTTTATCAGGCAGGTAACAAGTTACCTGATAGTTGTCCTCCCCTTGAAAACGGAATAAAAACAAACCGTCTTCTCTAGTCCCCATCCAGATGTTATGATCCTTATCTTCGTAAATACAGTACACGTCAGCATTAAATGAGACAGACTGATCCGCCACTATTTTTCCTTTTTGCGAAATATTTCCTATCCACTGTCCTAACGAATCATAAAGACAGATGTTTCCCGGTTGAGTTTTATGATTCCGTTTCCAACCAATCCATACACGTTTGCGATGATCTTCCATCAACGAACGAGCAGACTCTTTATGTCTGTTGATTATATAATCCAACCCACTTTGATGAAAAGAAAGATATCCTAATTCACTTCCTGGAGTGGTATACCACAGATTTTTATGATGATCAATAAAATAGCTGAAAGCCTGAAATGAGATTGGTACTCTCACTCCTTTTTCATAAACATAAGCCTGTTCCAAAGATCTAGTCATCGGATCATAAAAGTATAACTCACCTTCTACAGGATTCACCCAAATACAACCATACTCGTCCTCATGTATAAAAGTACAGGGCTTGGTAAAAGGAACTTCCTTTAACTTAGGATAACTTAATAAGATAATATCCTCAGTAGTACAATCTAAACGAATAACCCCACCCGTGCCCCCCAGCAACCAAAAAATACCTTTTCTATCTTGATATATATCAGGACTGATCTCTACAGGCATTTTATAAAGAGTAAACTTGCCTGTTTTCGGATTATAAAACCGAATCTCTTTTCTCTGTAAAATAGCGATTTTATGATCAGATAAAGATTTCAGTCCGATAATCTCAGACATAGGTTCATTGGGGACACATGGAACAACATTTTGACTCTGATAGTCATATCGGGCAAAAAAGCCTTTTGAAGTAGCAAGATAGATATCATCTGCATTCTCTACCATAAACTTAAAAGGCATAAGATTTGCCATACTCTTCTTTCCTACAATCGTAGCTCCTTTATTTGTCAGAATCCATTCATCTCCATCCTTGTCCTGCATCACAATATAGATACTGTCTCCTATGTTATTTTCTATTTTTCCAGTATATAATTGCACTGACTCCGTAGCAGGAAATCTATTTTCATCCAAACGGAATAACTCATTTTGTACACCTACGGCCCATGTTATCCCTTTACGCAATACATACAGTTTTTCAACTGAGTTTATCACCCCTTTGTTGAAAAGAAAGGGATCTTCATACTGACAAGTACGGGTATTAAACAGATAACAATGTTTATCATACGTCTGACACCAAATATTATTCAGAGAACTTTTTTCAATATTGGTAAAACGATGATTTGTTATACGTACATCACTTTCAGGATAAGTTTTATAATTAGTAAAAGAATATCCATCAAAACGCTCTAGTCCGTTCCACGTAGCCATCCATATATAACCATTATCATCTTGAATGAAATTCTGAATATTTTTCTGTGATAACCCATCCTGAACTGAATAATATTTAATATCAATCAAACTCTGACCAAACAAAGGCAAGGCAGAAAAATACAACCATATAAGAAGAATCTGTTTCAACATAGTATTTACCTTTTTCAACCACACAAATATCGGAAAAAGATGTCACAAACCAATAGCCTGAATAGTTATTACAATGATTAGACCTGTTTTTATAAGAAATTCTACCATAAGTAGCAATATCACACCATAACCTCCCCTTTCAAAAGAACTCTGCCGAAGTATAGCTTCGGCAGAGAAAAGAACAAGATGAACGTCTATCCAGACATTCACAATGCTAAACCATAAACTGATCTTTAAAAATTAACAATTCATTATTCTGTCCAGTCCTCCACTATAGCCGAAGGATCCGGATTCAATATAATAGCTTGGTTATTAATAGATTCAAACTTACTAAAAAATAAATTGAACCATGGACAGCAATATCCTTCTTTAGAGTTCATACGATACCCCACCGGACAATTGGTACCTAGATACCCCCGTGTAACAGGCAATTCTAAACGCTTATAATCCCAATAAATAATACCCTCTCCCCAAAATTCTATCCTTTTTTGCAAAATCAATTCCTTACGAAAATCCTCCATAGTAGATGCCGTACATTGATAGGAACTGTAACGATAAGTTTTCATAAAATTCTCTAAAGCAGAAATTCCAGCACTTACCCCCTGACTAGCGGCTATTGCCTCAGCCTCAATAAAATACATTTCTTCAACACGCATTAAAAGATTATCTATCGGTGCACCTACATTGGCGTCAATCATATTGCCTTCTTTCGGCTTGAATTTTAAATGAACATATGCAGGCACCTTTTTAAAATTCTCATCGGTGAACAATGTATGATATTTAGTACCTGGAGCCTTTCCAGCATCTTCAGGAGCAATCCAAGTTTCTTTGCGCCAATCATCATCCGAGATTTGCTCAAATAAAACCTTACTGATCATTCTGTGTGCCCCATAGGAAATTCCTCCTACCCCAAATGTCTGTTCTGTACACAAGTGCCCTGCCAAATTAAGCCATACACTGTGAATATTCTCTTTATTCATGATTCCTCCCCACATCCATGCACTTGTCTGAATAGAGTTAAAGGCCGTAAAATAGTCTTTTCCACCATACCATTCCAATTCTGTCAATGGAGCAGCACCACTTTTAACTATAGCCTGTCTTGCACAATCGGCAGCTTTAATATAACAATCCTTATCCGAATCTATATCTAAATCCACATTCTGGATCAGTGCTGCCAAATCATTAGAATACTTTTCAAATCGCGTACCCAATTCTAGCCAAAAACGAGCTTTTAATGCAAATATAATGGACAAATCAGGCATATTCTTAGTAGGCCTCAAGTAATCAGCTAATAGAACTTCTGCATTCTCCAAATCATCCAAGATATATCTGTAAATAGTATAAAAAGGAACCCGCGGATTATTACGTGCTTCTGCTTCCGTTATATTCTCACCAATGATAGGGACTGTTAATCCATATACCCCATTGGTAGCAGCCTCGTCATCCAGCTTAGAAAATCCAGTCTTCTTAAACTCAAACAGACGAGCCATATCCATGTAAATCATCGCACGAAAGGCTTTGGCTATTCCTACATATTGCCTATTTGTTTCTGTAGTATTATCAAGATCCACAATACGGATTAAATTATTGACATTATTCAAAAATTTATAGTAGTAATAATAAATAGAATTCACCTCTGAATTATCAGCCAAGCTACGGCACAATCCGAAAGAATTATAATAATCATAACCAGATTTATATATATAAAAATCCTCACACATAACTTCTCTTATAATACCGTATGAGGTATAGCCCAAGTCCCAAGTATAACCTTGTCCATAAGTATTATATGCATTAACAAAGCCTACCACGGCATTTAACATAGCATTCATAGCAGCTGGTGATTCTGCAATCTGCTCGGAAATAGCGGTAGAGCTTTTGGGAAAGGTCTGTTCGATACAACTGCTCATATTTATACCTGTACCGAAAAGCAGACAGGCAACTACCGCTGTTTGAAATAATATATTTTTCTTTTTCATCGTCTTAAAATTTTTGATTATAACTAAGTTAGAATTGAAGACTGATACCTCCGGAATAAGTACGGAACGGAGCTATCTTTCCTGATGTACCTACTCCTGAAATGGAACGGCGAGGATCCAAGCCTTTTCTTTTTGACCAATAGTATACATTATCGCAAACAAAATATAAACGTAAATTTTTAATTTTCAAATGAGAAGTCCAACTATCAGGTAATGTATACCCCACTTGAATATTTTGTAGATTCAAATAGCTTCCATCAATCAGAAAGCGGTCTGACGAACCAGTCGTATTCAGATCATTGAAATACCAACGTGGAATGGTTGATGAGGGATTTTCTGGAGACCATGCCTTTAGCACATCTTTATGCCAACGGTTACCTACAGATGTTGCAGTTGGGTTACCCATCATACCTGCATAACCGTAATCATAAGTCAAACCACCAACCAAATAGGAAAATTGAGTAGAGAGATCAAAACCATGGAAAGTAATGGAAGTGCCAAAACCACCATACAAATCCGGATTAGGATCTCCACACAAATAAAAGTCGCCTGTAGAATAAGTGGTCGTTGTTTTTTCCTCATTGGTTTCTTTATCCGTATAATACCACAGTGAAAGTCCGTCCTCAGACAAACCGGCAAAACGTTTCATATACCATGTATTGATAGGCAGATCCTCACCATAATATCTGCTTCCATTCATATATCCTCCATGACCATCCATAACAGTAGTCTTTTTCTCATCTGGCAAATAAGTAATCTTATTCTTATAGTGTGTCAGATTCAGATTTATTTTCCATGTAAAATTCTTTTTATTAACAGGAATATAGTTCAGTTCCAGTTCAACACCCTTATTCGCCATATCGCCGATATTATCATAGTACCCAGGATAACCCAAAGAAAGAGGAACATTGAACCAATTTAACATATCAGTAGTCTTACGATAAAACAATTCAACACCACCATTCAGTTTTCCTTTAAGCAGTTCAAACTCAACTCCCAAATTCATGTTAGTATTCGTTTCCCAAGTTATATCTTTTTTCCCCTTACTATTAAAAGACAATGAAAGTTCATCATTACTATTCACTATATTATATCTGTCTGTATAATTATATGAACCTATATTATCATTACCTTGCTGTCCTATGGAGAACTTTATTTTGAGCATATCAATCCATTTCACATCAAACCAGTCCTCTTTAGACATTAGATAAGCACCGCCTACAGAATAAAAATTACCCCACCAATGATCAGGATGAAAACGCGAAGAAGCATCACGACGATAAGAAGCCGAAAAATAATATTTTGCATCGTAATCATATAAAGCACGGAAAAAATATCCCTCCGTATTATAATCATTCGAATAAGAAGCAGCACTTGAACCATCTATAACAGCCCCATTCAATTCATGGTTTCCCCAATATGAAAACATATTTTTCTTGGATGCGGATAATTCTGCATAATTATATTTATAACTCTCATGTCCCAACATTACCGAAATATTATGTTTACCAAAATTATGGCTATAATTCAATATCTGCTGTAAGTTTAATGTAGTAGTACGATAATGATACATTGTCACTGTGCCATTCTGTTCTGCACCAAAACCATAATATGGATTTGTTGTAGTATAATATCTGATTTCATTAACTGTGGTTCCCACATTAAATGTAAACTTAAAATCTTTCAAAAAAGTAATATCTACAAATGCATTACCATTAAATGTATTACCATTCCTATTTTCTTGGTTAAGCATAGATGACTGAATAGAAGAATTAGGATGGTTAGGACGTGCCAATCCCAGTTGTGCCGTCGCTGTTCCATAATCATATACTTTCCCATTTAAATCCGTCAGAATATTTCCATCAGCATTCCTCACATATACAGGATAGATTGGTGCCATGCCCTCTGTAAAGCTGGATAAATCCGTATCATACTTTTCTGTCAAGGAAGCACTATTACTATGTGTATAACTGATGTTAGCACCATATTTCATCCATTTTTTTGCTTGGTACAAGCCTTTAAAACGAGCGGAATATCGTTCATAATTTGAACTAGGAACAATTCCATCATCTTTTAAATAACCAAAAGAACCATATGATTGCATCTTATCGGTTCCTCCAGCAATATTCACATTATATTCTTGACGCAAGGCAGAACTATAAGCTTCATCAACCCAATCATCCGGATAAAGCATATATCCATTAACCACCCTGCCCAAAGTTGCATTGGGATTCAGCTTTCCGTTCATACCAATAAGATTTTCGTTTTCAGGATAACTATACACATTATAAGTCAAACCACCATTTTCCTTCGTATTACCCACCATATTTTTATTAGCTTGAGCATAAGCCTCTCCTTCTGAAAGCCCCTTTACATACCTCAATTGATTATATAATGCCTTATAATGTGCTTCATAATATTCACCCGGATCTTTGATATAGTCATAATCAATTGTACCACGAGTATTCACTCCCCATTTTGCACTAGCCGTAACAACAGCTTCACCAGCTTTTGCCTGCTTGGTAGTAATAATAATAACACCATTGGCACCACGTGCACCATATAACGCATTTGATGCTGCATCTTTTAAAACGGACACTGATTCAACATCAGATGGGTTGATATTGTTCCATCCTCCCTCATAGGGCATACCATCTACAATAATAAGTGGATCATTATCCGCATTGATAGAACCAATACCACGAATTATCAATGTTGGAGCATCTCCTCCCGGCTGCCCAGATCCACTTGTCATTTGTAAGCCTGCCACTTGTCCAGCAAGTGCCTGAACGACGTTCGTTGTCTGTCTTTTAGAAAGTTTCTCAGCATTTACAACTGAAGCCGATCCAGTAAATGCCGACCTTTTGGCTGTACCATAAGCAACAACCATCACTTCATCCATCATTTCAGACTCTGTAACCAATACTACCTTGACAAAAGATTTAACATCAACCACTTGGGTCTTCATACCAATAAATGAAACCATTACTTTCTTATCAGTTGGTTTAATATTATCCAACACAAATTTACCATCCACATCTGTTATCGTACCATGTGTAGTTCCCTGTATCAACACAGAAGCTCCTACTACCGGCAATCCATCATCCTTGGAAAGAACAATTCCCGACATTTTGGTTACTTGAGCCGATAAATGGCCTATTACAACTAATAAGCACATTAAAAACAGAACAATGCGTTTTCCCATACCATTTAGATTTTTTTTAATAGGTTTAATATGATGGAAACAAATATATTAAATATAATCGATGAATAAAAACTTTATTCACTTTTTTTCTTTATATTTTTTAAAACGATAAGTGTTATGTGCAAAAATTACATAATAAAAGAAAATATCAAGCCTAAATTATTTAATAAAAGAAGTATCACTTTTTTAACTTCAAGAATAATTCTAGTATGTAGAAATCGAAGTTTCCAAACTGAACCGAGATGTGGGAAGCGTTGTAGAATTTTCAAACTGAGCCGCAAATATGGTGCAATTTACTAAAATAAAAATCACAAATATCTAATAACTAGATATTTGTGATTTTATTTTGTACTCGAAGCGGGACTTGAACCCGCACAGCCGCAATGGCCAAGGGATTTTAAGTCCCTCGTGTCTACCGATTCCACCATTCGAGCATCCTCGACGAGAGAGAGCGGAAAACGAGACTCGAACTCGCGACCCTAACCTTGGCAAGGTTATGCTCTACCAACTGAGCTATTTCCGCCTTTTGTTTTAACGGATGCAAAGATAAGTCATTTTATAATACCAACCAAACTTTGCACCCATTTTTTTATTTACAATCGTAAAATTCCCTCTATTTCGGCCAATTCTTCATTAGTAAAGTTCAAATTATCCAATGCATGAAGATTATCTGCCAACTGTTTCACAGAACTTGTCCCCACAATAACAGAAGTCATTCGTTCGTCTTTCAAGACCCATGCCAATGCCATCTCAGCCAAAGTCTGGCCACGACGAGCGGCTATTTCATCCAACCGACGTGCTTTTCCTACTTTATCTTCTGTCACTTGATCTACTTTCAAAAATCCGGTAGAACGGGCCGCACGAGAATGTTCCGGAATACCATGCAGATATTTTTTAGTCAGCAAGCCTTGCGCCAAAGGCGAAAATGCAATAAAACCGGAGCCTTGTTCTGCAGCCAATGGCAATGATTTCTCCTCTACAGTACGGTCAAACATACTATAACGATATTGGCTAATGAGACACGGCACACCGGCAGCCCTCAACATTTCATAAGCTATTTTAGCTTGTGCTGGAGGGTATTTTGAAATACCCACATACAATGCCTTTCCTTGTTTCACTATATCAATCAATGCCTGCATTGTTTCCTCAACAGGAGTCACCCCATCATAACGGTGACTATAGAATATATCAAAGTAATCCAAACCGGTACGACGCAAACTTTGATCAATGCTGGCCATTAAATTCTTACGCGAACTGTTTCCTCCATAAGGTCCATCCCACATTTCATGCCCTGCTTTTGAGGAAATAATCAATTCATCACGATAACCTTGAAAATTTTCCTTTAAGATTTTACCAAAATTAATCTCAGCACTTCCCGGAATGGGGCCATAATTATTAGCCAAGTCAAAATGCGTAACCCCATTATCGAAAGCGTATTTAATCATATCGGTTGCCACACCGAAATCGTCCACACTGCCAAAATTATGCCACAAGCCTAAAGAGATACGAGGCAAAAGTAATCCGCTATTCCCACAGTATTTATACTGCATCTTGTCATAGCGCTCTGCTGAAGGTTGATATTTCATGATCATGCGATTTATAATTGTTTCTATCTACCCAAAAGGGATTGTTCTGCCTGCTCCATGACTGAGAAGTTAAAACCATCTACTACCTGTTGCATCAGATTTTCAATTCTGTCATTACACAAATTACCTATACTACCCTCATGAGTATGATGTACCTTCTTGTTGTGAGTAAATTTTCCGGCTTCTATATCCAAGCCCACCTTCTTATAAGCATCACGGAATGGCATGCCCTCAGAAGCCAGACGGTTAACCTCTTCCACACTAAATATATAAAGGTAACGATCATCATCCAGAATATGCTCGTTGATTTTAATCTTGTCCATAATATAGGCAGCCATTTGCAAACACTCCTTCAGCTCCTGAAAAGCAGGCAGGAATACTTCTTTTATAATCTGCAAATCACGGAAGTAACCCGAAGGCAGATTGTTCATTATCATCATAATTTGTTGGGGGAGAACCTGTATCTTGTTACACTTAGCCCGTGTCAGTTCGAACACATCGGGATTCTTCTTATGGGGCATAATACTGGAACCAGTTGTACACTCGTCCGGAAGTTTCACGAAGCCAAAATTCTGACTACTAAACATACAAGCATCAAAAGCCATCTTAGAAACGGTTCCGGCAATAGAAGCCAAGGCAAAAGCTACATTACGTTCCATTTTGCCACGTCCCATCTGCGCATATACCACATTATAGTTCATCGAATCAAAACCCAGCAGACTAGTAGTCATCTCACGGTTTAGCGGGAAAGAAGAACCATAACCGGCAGCAGACCCCAACGGATTACGGTTGCACATTTTGAATGCGGCCTGCAGAAACATCATATCGTCCACCAAACTCTCTGCATATGCACCAAACCACAAGCCAAATGAAGAAGGCATCGCTATCTGCAAATGGGTATATCCCGGCATCAGCACATCTTTATATTGATTGCTTTGAGAAATCAGCACATGGAAAAGCCGCTCTACTGCTTCGGCCACTTCTTTTAATTCCGCACGAGTAAACAGCTTCAAATCCACCAGCACCTGGTCATTGCGTGAACGTCCACTATGAATTTTCTTCCCGACATCTCCCAACTTACGCGTCAACATCAATTCTACTTGCGAGTGTACATCCTCTATACCATCCTCTATTACAAACTCTCCCTTTTCGGCAGAAGCATAGATATTCTTTAATTCCGCTAACAGCATTTCCAATTCTCCGGCCGTAAGCAAACCAATACTTTCCAACATGGTGATATGTGCCATTGAGCCCAATACATCGTGTTTAGCCAGATAAAGGTCCATTTCACGGTCACGTCCTACTGTAAAACGATCTATCTCCTCATTTACTCGGACATTTTTTTCCCAAAGTTTCTGTGCCATATTTTTCTTTATTTTTTAATAAGGAATCATCGATAACATCTCAGCCAGTTTATCCACCCCATCCTGTAAAGGTTTAGTAACCATCGCCTTCATAAACATATTCACTTCTGCACGAATAGTTACTTTCAGTTTTGCCTGCCCAGCCTCTACAGGCAAAATCTGAATCCACAAATTCATAGGGACCGGAGATTTTTCACTTTCGAATTTAACACATTTACAAGGTTCACGTTCTATAATACGCAAAGTAATGCTTATGCCTTGTACCGTAAAACTTAAAGAATCACAGTCGAACTCCATACCTTGTACCTTGTCAGCCAATTTATCACGTACAGATTCCAAGTTACTTAAATCCGACAACTTATTAAACACCTGCTCCTGACTATAAGGAACATATTTCACACTACTCTCAAATTGTGCCATAATACCTGCTCTCTAAAAACACGAAAAGAACAATCCGGAAATCCATAAAAATTTCCGAACGGTTCTCTTCATATTATATTTGTTTTAAAACTATAACTTATTTGCCTGCCTCCCAATGAGCCGGATCCTTTCTCCAGTTATCTAAAACAGAAACATCCTCTTCATTAATATATCCGGTTTTCAAGGCCGAATCCAATACAGCTTCATAATTAGTCAGAGTAACCAAGTTCACTTTTGCTTCCTTGAACGCTTCAATTGCCACCGGGAAACCATAAGTAAATGCAGCGACCATACCAATCACTTCACATCCGTCACGACGGATAGCTTCAACAGCTTTCAAGCTACTGCCGCCAGTTGAAATCAAGTCCTCAATAACTACGACTTTCATACCAGGACGAAGTTCACCTTCAATCAGGTTTTCCAAGCCATGGTCTTTCGGAGTAGAACGAACATACACAAACGGCAGATTCAATTCTTCAGCCACCAAAGCTCCTTGAGGGATAGCCCCTGTCGCCACACCGGCAATAGCATCTACCTGACCGAACTTCTCCAGGACAATACGGCTAATCTCAAGTTTCACAAAATTACGAAGAGAAGGATACGAAAGAGTTTTGCGGTTATCACAATAAAAAGGCGACTTCCAACCGGATGCCCAAGTAAAAGGATTAGCCGGCTGCAACTTGATAGCCTTAATCTTCAGTAATTTCTCTGCGAATAATTTTTCTAAAGTCTTCATAACTCAACTATATCTGATAAATATTGTGCAAAAATATAGAAATACATCGAGATAATGAAAAATCGGACAAGGTATTTTTCTAAAAAATAGTTGTTGTTATCAAGATTCCCCTGCCAATGCCAAAGTAAGTACACTGATACGTAATCCGGGTATGCCACGAAAGGCATCAGCGCAAGAAACAACCGTAGCCCCTGTTGTCAGCACATCATCCACCAACAATAGATGCTTTCCTTCCAAGCCATCGGGGAAAATACAGGCAAACAAATTTCGCACGTTTTCCCATCTTGCATATTGTCCTTTATGCGTCTGCGTATCAGTATATCTGCTTCTTATCACAACTTTAGTGTTCATAGGAATACCTGTCACCACCGAAACTCCCCGTGCCAAGCATTCACTCTGATTATACCCCCTTAAACGTTTTTTACGTTGATGTAACGGGACAGGAACAATCAAATCTATCCCATCAAAAAAATGAGAACACATAAGTTCAGATGCCATCATCCGCCCCATCACTTCACCCACTTCTTGATTACCATGATATTTCAGTTCATACAACAACTGTCGGACATTCCCTCCCTTTGCATAATAAAGAAAAGAGGTGGCACGCTCCACCGGTATTTTTCCCCAGAAGTTACATTCTACAATATTATCTTTCCGTAAATGAAATTGAGTACGCGGAAGCCTTGACAAGCATTTCAAGCAAAGCACTCTCTCCCCTGATATAAGCTGCCGCCCACAAAGCAGACAACTATGTGGGAAAAATAAATTCCAAAGATCAGTCCAAATAGACATCATCTTCTCCGGTTTGTTTCACACAACGGCAAACAGCCTCTATTTCAAATCCTCTACCAACAGCAAAACGAATCAATTTCCCATTCCGTTCGTATTCCGTACATGCTTTCACTCTACTTCTTTTCTGCTCGATCAAGCCAGACAGAATCTCCACATACTCCCGTTCATCTATCTCCTCCAACCCTTCGGCTATAACATCCGCAGGGATCTTCTTCATGCGCAAAGCCTGACTGATTTTCACTCTGCCCCATTGGTTAAAGCGATATTTATCACGAACAAAAGCCGAGCAAAAACGCTTCTGGTCAATGTATCTCTCATCCTGCAAATGCCGAACGATTTTCTCCATCACTTCCGGAGTTGCCCCCCATTGTGATAATTTAGCCTCTACATCCGTTACACAACGTTCCATTGAAGAACAATAAGCTTCTGCCTTATACCTCAACTCATTCTCACTTAATTCTCCTTTCATCTCATTTTTCCGCTTTTATCATTCTATCATTTTGAAAGAGATCTTTCCTCAATTCTATATTTTTGTATCCCAAACCAGCTAGCATATCCACCGTCTCCCGGCCATATTCCTGATTAATTTCAAAATAAAGCCTTCCACCAGACACTAACATATCCCTACCCAATTCTGCTATTTTCCGATAAAACAGCAATGGACTATCATCCGGCACAAACAAAGCCAATTCCGGCTCCCACTCCAAGACATTAGCACTCATATTCGCTTTCTCCTTTTCTGTAATATAAGGTGGATTGCTGACAATGACATCAAACTGCTCACCGGCAGGAGAAGCAAGCAGCACATCCCTTTGCTCAAGAGTTACACGAACGCCGTTCCGCCTGCAATTACGTTCTGCAACTTGCAACGCCTTTTCTGAGACATCCCATGAAACGACCTCCGCCTCTTCCAGATTCTTGGTCAAAGAAACAGCGATACAACCACTCCCCGTACCAATATCCAATATTTTAACCCGACCATACTTATGTTCCCGTATAATCCAATCTACCAACTCCCCCGTTTCCGGACGTGGAATCAATACATGTTTATTCACTTCAAAAGTAAGACCATAAAACTCTTCAGTGCCTATTATATATTGAATAGGTTCTAGTTTTTGCAGACGGACCAGAATATCATCCAACCGTTTCTGCTCATTCACTGAAAAAGTAGTATCTTTGCCTGCATACAATTCAACAACAGACATACCGAAGACTTGTGTAAGCAGCAATTTAGCCATAGGTACAAGTTCTGTATCGGGGTAATACCCCTGCAAGGTTTGTTTTATGTAAGATACAACAGGATTCATAGTGTCATTTTATATGCAAAAGTAAGAATTTAAACAAGACTGTTATGACAAAAGATGAAAAATATATTTCCCGTTGTCTGCAACTGGCACACAACGGACTCTGTAACACAGCTCCTAATCCGATGGTAGGTGCTGTCATCGTATATCACGATACCATTATTGGAGAGGGCTACCACATCCGTTGCGGAGAGGCACATGCCGAAGTAAACGCCATACGTTCCGTTAAAGACGAAAATCTGTTGAAGGAATCAACCATTTACGTAAGTCTGGAACCATGCTCCCATTATGGGAAGACCCCTCCCTGCGCCGATCTGATTATAGAGAAGAAAATCCCCAAAGTCGTGATAGGCTGCATGGACCCGTTTTCTCTGGTAGCCGGCAGAGGTATCGAAAAACTGCGCAAAGCCGGTATTGAAGTAACTGTAGGTGTATTAGAGGAGGAATGCCGGCACCTGATAAGACGCTTCATTACATTCAACACACTCAAACGCCCATACATAACCTTAAAGTGGGCAGAATCTACCGATGGTTTCATCGATATAAACCGCACAGGAGGAAAACCGATCAAACTATCCAATCCACTGACCAGCATGCTGGTACACAAAAAACGCGCCGAACATGACGCTATATTAGTAGGACGACGCACGGCATTACTTGACAATCCCTCCTTATCCACCCGGAATTGGTACGGCAAGCATCCCGTACGCCTGGTAATAGACAAAGAATTGACATTACCGCGAGACCTGGAACTTTTCAGTGGCAGGATAAAGACATTCGTGTTCACCCGAAAATCCCCCCATCAGCCAAACACATTAACAGAATACATATCTTTGGATTTTAGCAAAGACATCCTGCCGCAAATAATGGAAGTATTATATCAGAAAAAAATACAATCACTTCTAGTAGAAGGAGGAAGTATTTTATTACAGTCTTTCATAGATTCCAGTCTATGGGATGAAGCCTTCATAGAAAAGGTTCCACTGTGTTTGAAGAATGGGATAGAGGCACCTTCTATTCAAAAAAAATACTTTAAATTGAATAAAATATACTTTGGAAGAGAAATAATGCATGCCGTCCATCCACAAAACCAAAGACAAAATGTGGCTGATTGACAGAGAAAAAGGGCTAGTTTATCTATAAATTAATATAAAACTTGCCCTAAAACTTCTGTATAGAAAAAAATCTTCCTACTTTTGCGACTTGTAACAATAGACTCATTTGCAAATGAAAATAAAGTTTTTGACTGTCATCACAAGTCTGCTTACTGCAGCTTTTATGATTACATCTTGCTTGGACGACAACGAAGTAGAAACAGAATATAGTTCAGAATCAAGCATTACCGCTTTTGCTATAAAAGATAAAATTGAAACTCAATATACCGAAAAGGTTAATGGCAAAGATACAACGCTGACATTCACCGTTGATGGTACCAAATACCCTTTTGCCATCGACCAAGGCACAAGACATATCTACAATGTAGACTCCCTGCCAGTCGGTACAGACATCAGCAAAGTTGTAGTCAGCATAACATCAGATGGTATCGGAGTTTTTATTGTTGCAGAGGACAAAGATTCGTTGTGGAATGAAACCGACTCCTTGAATTTCGAAAAACCTATCCAATTTAAAGTTATGGCAATGAGCGGAGTCTATGGGCCTATTTATAAAGCTGAGATTAATGTACATAAACAAGTTCCCGACTCATTGCAGTGGAGCCATAGAGGAAGTAGTTTCGACAACACCATCCAGGCACAAAAAGCAGTCACATTAGGAGATTATATTTATGTTTTCGCACAGCAAGACAATGGTGCCGCTGTTACAAGCACCCACATCAATGATGGAGGAACCTGGACACCCTTACAGGCTTTACCTGAAAATATGCTAAATGCGGACTATTCTTCTGCCATGGCATGGGGAGACAAATTATACATACTTGCCGACAATGACCTGTACTGTTCCTCTGATGGAAAAAGCTGGAGCAAGATTGGCACTAACACCAAATTCGAGAAGCTGATTGCCGGCGTTCATTCAGAATATAACCGCAAATTGTACGCCATAGACACCAACAATCATTTTATGGAAAGTACGGATGCTATGGCGTGGGATACTAATGGAGAGGTTCCGGCCAATTTCCCGAAAAATCAGATATCATACACAGCTTACCCGTTGGTAACCAATAAATCCATAGACCGTATGGTACTAATGGGGGAAAATCCCATTGCTACCGACACGACCTCTACTGTATGGACCAGACTGACCACAGAAGACAGTTGGGCAGATTATCCTACAGCCGCATACGATAGTTTTTATTGTCCCAAGCTGGCTAATATAGCCATGATTCATTACAACGACCAATTATACGCTTTCGGTGGTCCGGGCAAAAGTTTCGGTAAGGACATTCCCGCCTTCAGCCAATTCTATGAATCAACAGATCAAGGCGTTACATGGAAACCTGTTTCTAGATATGTATTTTTCCCAACAGAATTCCCCGATCTATACCATCAGGCAGACGGCAACTATTCTTATGTTATAGACAAAAATAACTTTTTGTGGATTATATGGAGCCGAAGTGGAGAAGTATGGAGGGGAAGAATCAATAAGTTGGGATTCGATTCCAAGGAATAAAGTCAAAGAGAGTCATATAAAATAGATTGCGACATGCCATATAGAGAGCAAATAGACAAAAGCCGTATACCTGCCCATGTAGCCATTATAATGGATGGAAATGGAAGATGGGCTAAACAACGTGGACAGGCACGTAGCTCCGGACATCAAGCCGGTGCAGAAACTGTACACATCATAGCAGAAGAAGCGGCTAGACTGGGAGTCAAATACTTGACACTATATACTTTCTCTACCGAAAACTGGAATCGCCCGGTAGATGAAGTCGCTGCTCTGATGAGTCTTCTGATGGACTCCATTGAAGAAGAAACTTTCATGAAAAACAACATCAGTTTTCGCATTATCGGTGATACGGCAAAGTTACCGGTAGAAGTTCTGGAACGATTGAACCAATGTATTGAACACACCTCAATCAATACCGGCATGTGTCTGACACTTGCTTTAAGCTACTCTTCCAAATGGGAAATAACAGAAGCGGTAAGACAAATAACGATCAAGATTCAAAACAACAAACTAGCCATTGACGACATCGATGACAATTTGATAAGTGCGCATTTAAGTACAAACTATATGCCCGATCCAGATTTGCTTATACGTACCGGAGGAGAAATCCGCCTTAGCAACTATCTGCTTTGGCAATGTGCTTATTCCGAACTATATTTTTGTGAAACGTTCTGGCCGGATTTCCGCGAAGAAGAATTTTGCAAAGCCATTTATGATTATCAGAAAAGAGAACGCCGTTTCGGCAAAACCAGTGAACAAATATAAAGTTAGATAAAATGCTATATCGTATTTCACTTATACTATTAACGCTTACATGCCTATTTTGCTTTTCAACAGGCAGTTACGCCCAAGAAGCAAACGTAGAAGAAAACGACAATCCAGTCATACTTTATTCCGGAACGCCCAAGAAGTATGAAATCGGCGGAATCAAAGTAGAAGGCGTAAAAAACTATGAAGATTATGTATTGATCGGACTTTCAGGACTATCGGTAGGACAGACCATTGTTGTTCCGGGAGATGACATTACCACAGCTGTAAAACGTTATTGGCGACACGGACTGTTCTCTGATGTACAAATCATAGCTGAAAAAATTGTTGGAGACAAGATCTATTTAAAAATCATCCTGGCTCAACGTCCACGTATTGCCGACATTCGTTACCACGGCGTAAAGAAAAGCGAGCGTGAAGATTTGGAAGCCAAACTAGGTTTGGTAAAAGGAAGCCAGATTACTCCCAACTTGATAGACCGTGCTAAAATATTAATCAAGAAACATTTCGATGAAAAAGGTTTTAAAAACGCCGAAGTGACTATTGTAGAGCGTGATTTGGCTGACAATAAAGACCAAGTGGATGTTGATGTAATGATTGACAAGAAAGAAAAGGTGAAAGTCCACAAGATCACCATTGACGGCAACACTGTGTTGAGTGACAAGAAGTTAAAGCGTGTCATGAAGAAGACGAATGAGAAAAACAAACTTGTCAACCTCTTCCGTACCAAAAAGTTCATTGAAGAGAAATACGAAGAAGACAAACAGCATATCATCGACAAATACAACGAATTAGGTTACCGCGACGCACAAATTGTTGTGGACAGCATTTCTCCATACGATGACCGTACCGTCGATGTGTATATGAAAATAGAAGAAGGTGACAAATACTATCTGCGCAACGTGACATGGGTAGGTAACACCATTTATGCTTCGGACTGGCTGAACGAGCAACTCCGTATGAAAAAAGGAGATGTTTATAACCAGAAATTAATGACCGAGCGTCTAACCGGTGATGAAGACGCTATCGGTAACTACTACTATAATAAAGGATACGTATTCTACAACCTTGACCCGGTAGAAGTAAACATAGACGGTGACTCCATTGACTTGGAAATGCGTATTCAGGAAGGTCCTCAGGCCTCTATCAGCAAAGTGCGCATCAACGGTAACGACCGTTTGTATGAAAACGTGGTACGCCGTGAGTTAAGAACCAAACCGGGAGATCTGTTCAGCAAAGAAGCATTGGAACGTTCCTATCGTGAGATAGCCCAAATGGGACATTTCAACCCTGAAAATATCCAGCCGGATGTTCAACCGGATCCTACCAATGGTACAGTAGACATCAACTGGAATCTGGAGTCTAAAGCAAATGACCAGGTAGAGTTCTCGGCAGGTTGGGGACAGACCGGTGTTATCGGTAAATTAAGTTTGAAGTTCACGAACTTCTCTATGGCAAACTTGTTCCATAAGAGTGATAACTACCGAGGATTCCTGCCACAAGGTGATGGGCAGACATTGACCATCAGCGGACAGACCAACGGTAGTTACTACCAGTCATATAGTGTATCGTTCTTTGACCCGTGGTTTGGCGGGAAACGTCCGAATTCATTCTCTGTTTCGGCTTTCTACTCCATACAGACAGATATCAGCAGTAACTACTATAACTCAGCTTATATGAATAATTACTATAATTATTACAGCGGTTATGGTAATTATTATGGTGGATATAACAACTACGAGTCTTATTATGACCCCGACAAATCTATCCAGATGTATGGAGCATCCATCGGTTGGGGTAAGCGTTTGAGGTGGCCGGATGACTACTTTACCCTGTCAGCCGAACTCTCTTACCAACGATTTATATTGAAAGACTGGAGCTACCTGTATATCAAGTTGAACAACGGAGAGTATATGTCAACCGGTAATTGCAACAACTTGAGTTTGAATCTAACTCTGGCACGTAACTCTACGGACAACCCGATTTTCCCGCGTCGCGGTTCTGAATTCTCGGCTTCCGTACAGTTGACTCCTCCGTACTCATTGTTCAGTAACAAGGACTACTCGGTATACGGTAAAGATGATTATGATGAAGCGGCAAGCATGTTCAACTGGATTGAATACCATAAATGGAAATTCAAATCAAAGACCTATACCGCCCTTACAGGAGGTCAGAAATGTCCGGTTATTATGACACGCGCAGAATTCGGCTTGCTGGGTCACTATAACAAATACAAAAAATCACCTTTTGAAACATTCTACATGGGTGGTGACGGTATGACAGGCTATAGCACCAGCTACGCTTCCGAAACCATTGCACTGCGTGGTTACGAAAACGGTTCATTGACCCCTTATGGTAGTGAAGGCTACGCTTACGTACGTTTAGGTGCAGAATTAAGATACCCGCTGATGCTGGAGAATTCGACCAGTATCTATGCGCTAGGCTTCATCGAAGGAGGTAACGCATGGACAGATGTAAGCAAGTTCAATCCGTTCCAGTTGAAACGCTCGGCAGGTGTCGGTGTCCGTATCTTCCTGCCGATGATTGGTATGATGGGTATTGACTGGGCATATGGTTTCGACAAGATTAACGGCTCCAGCCGTTATAGTGGAAGCCAGTTCCACTTTATCCTAGGACAAGAGTTTTAATAACTAAAAACAAAGTGATTATGAAAAAGGCTATCCTATTATCTCTATTGTTTGTGGCTTGTGTATTCACAGCCAGCGCTCAAAAGTTTGCCTTGATTGATATGGAATATATCCTGAAGAATATTCCTGCATACGAACAGGCGAATACCCAACTGAATCAAGCTTCACAACAATATCAAAGTGAGGTGGAGGCGAAAGCAAAAGAAGCGGAAACACTTTATAAAGAATACCAGAAAGCCTCGGCTTCCCTGTCGGCCGCACAGAAAACGCAAAGAGAAGAAGCAATTGTGGCAAAAGAAAAGGAAGCAGCCGAACTGAGAAAAAAATATTTCGGTCCTGAAGGAGAAATGGCCAAAAAACAAGAAGCATTAATCGCACCTATTCAAGATAAAATCTATGAAGCGGTAAAACAGATTTCAGAGCAAAAAGGATATGCGGCAGTAGTAGACAGAGGCTCTGCCCAAAGTATTATTTTCGCGTCTCCAAGCATTGATATCAGCAATGAAGTGCTCTCAAGATTAGGATATTCAAATTAATTTCCTACATTTGCAACCGATAATCCAAATTTGCAATAACTAATAAAAAATAGAACTATGTTGAAAAAAATTGCTTTACTACTTTTACTCATCGTTCCGATGAGTGTATTTGCTCAGAAATTCGGGCATCTTAAATCTGCAGATGTACTTACTGTCATGCCGGAATTTACAAAGGCTCAGACTGACATCCAAGCTATGCAGAAACAATATGAGGATGAAATGAAACGTGCGACTGATGAACTGACCAAAAAATATACTGAATACCAACAGGAACAAGCCAACCTTCCTAAGAACATTCAGGAAAGACGCCAGAAAGAATTGCAGGAATTACAGGAAAAAGGAATGCAGTTCCAACAAGACGCACAACAGCAATTGCAGAAATCATACGCTGATATGATGGAACCTATCTACAAAAAAATTGAGGATGCCATCAAAGCAGTAGGCCAGGAAGGTGGATATACTTATATCTTTGATTTGAACAGAACAGAAATTCCCTACGTAAATGAAGCGCAGTCCACGGATGTAACTGCTGCTGTCAAAGCTAAAGTAGGAATCAAATAATTAAGTTAAAGACCTTTACAGGCACGGATTACACAGATTTCATAGGTTTCGAAACCGTGAACATCCGTGTAATCCGTGCCTGTATTATATAGCTATACTGCCATGATCCCATCTCTCCCCCCTTCAACCGGCCCTATCGGTGTATTCGACTCCGGCTACGGTGGTCTAACCATTCTGGACAAAATACGCGGACTGATGCCTGAATATGATTATATCTATTTGGGAGACAGCGCACGCTGTCCATACGGACCGCGCTCCTTTGAAGTTGTTTACGAATTTACCTTGCAAGCCGTAAGCAAACTGTTCGAACTAGGATGCCCTTTGGTGATATTGGCATGCAACACAGCATCGGCAAAAGCCTTACGCACCATCCAGCAGATCAATCTTCCGGTAATAGACGCTACCCGCAGAGTACTCGGGGTCATCCGGCCTACAGCAGAATGTATAGGAGAAATCACCCGAAGCCGGCACGTAGGCATACTGGCCACAGCCGGTACCATCAAATCCGAATCCTATCTTTTGGAAATACATAAATTATCTCCCGACATTGTGGTAACAGGAGAAGCCTGTCCCATGTGGGTTTCCTTAGTAGAGAATAATGAATATCAATCGGAAGGAGCCGACTATTTCGTCAAACAACATATCAACCGGCTGCTGGATAAAGACCCGATGATTGACACCATCATACTGGGATGTACCCATTATCCGTTACTGCTTGATAAAATAAGACAGTTTACTCCCGGACATATCCGCATCATCGCACAAGGAGAATATGTAGCCCGAAGTCTGCAGGACTATTTGAACCGCCATCCTGAAATGGACGCACGTTGCGAAAAAGGAGGAAAATGCCGCTTCCTTACCACCGAAAGTGAAAACAAGTTCGAGGAATCCGCTTCCATCTTCTTAGGTCGGCAGGACATAAAAGTAGAAAGCATAGCATTGGAATAACTTTCTTCCGGTTTACCTGTTATATATACCATCCATAACGCTTAATTCATGAAGATATGTATACAAATAAAGTAAAGAAGATAGCTGCGGTACACGATTTATCCGGTGCAGGACGAGTATCTCTCACCGTCGTTATCCCTATCCTCTCATCCATGGGCTTTCAAGTCTGCCCTCTGCCCACAGCCGTATTATCCAGCCACACCCAATACCCGCACTTCTCCTTCTTGGACCTCACGGACGAGATGCCCAAGATTATCAACGAATGGAAGCAACTGAAGATACAGTTTGACGCTATCTATACAGGCTATCTGGGCTCTCCCCAGCAAATACAAATCGTATCCCGGTTTATTGATGATTTCCGACAACCTGACAGTCTGGTTATGATAGATCCTGTTTTGGGAGATAACGGGAAATTATATACCAACTTCGATGAACAAATGATTATGGAGATGCGCCATCTCATCCGGAAAGCCGATGTTATCACACCTAATATGACCGAACTCTTTTATCTGCTTGACAAACCTTATAAAGCAGAGAATACGGACGCGGAACTGAAAAACTATCTGCACGAAATATCAGAACACGGTCCCGGTATCGTCATTATCACCAGCGTACCCGTACAAGATGACTCGCACAAGACTTCCGTATATGCATACGACAGGCAAGGAGACCGTTATTGGAAAGTTACTTGCCCCTACCTGCCTGCTCATTACCCCGGCACAGGTGATACATTTACCAGTGTGATAACCGGCTCACTGATGCAGGGAGACAGCCTGCCTATCGCCTTGGACCGCGCCACACAGTTCATCCTGCAAGGCATCCGCGCCACTTTCGGATATGAATATGATAACCGAGAAGGAATTCTGCTAGAGAAGGTATTGCACAATCTGGATATGCCAATCCAGATCAGCAGTTATGAACTGATTTGAGGATCCCGAAAGTAGAAGATTTGTCCCCCGGGAAAGAAGCTTGTACCAAGCCCTATTACTCCGACGATTAAGGTCGTTTTTCCTTATAGCTAACCCTTATCATACAGTTAACTACTACAGACTCCGGCAGTGGACTGTACAGTCTACTGCAAGAGTTTATACAGTCCACTATATCAGACTGTACAAACCACCGGAAGAGACTATAGTACACAACCATAAAAAAGAGCTTAACCATAAAACAAAATAGGGTTAACCACAAAGAAGAAAAGAGTAAAACCAAAGAAAGCAGCCAAATCGTACCGTGCAAACCAACAAACATCAGCCGTATCAACAATAATAAATAAATTACCTGCCCAGCAGCCTGCGGCTGAGATAACGCACGGGATACCACACAGAAAGAAAGCCCACCACCAGCACAGTGACAAAAACTATAACAATATCCCATGCATGGACACTGACCGGATAGGCATCCACCACAAAATTGCCACCGGAGTTACCACCTCCCAGCGAAAGCAATCCGAATTCCTGCTGGATAAAACAAAGGATCAAGCCCAGTGCCACTCCGATAACCGCACCCATCAATGAAATCATACGCCCCTCGAACAGAAAGATACGCGTAATCAACTTGTCGCTGGCCCCTAAATTGCGCAATGTCACTACATCTGCCTTCTTATCTATAATCAGCATGGACAATGAGCCTATCACATTAAAGCAGGCTATCATCAGGATAAAGGTAAGGAAAATATAAGAGATCAGCTTCTCTATCTCCATAATGCGGAAAGTATCCGCTTGCTGCTCATACCGGTCCTGCACCCGGAAGTCATCTCCCAATATTTTCTGTATCTTCGATTTTGCACTCCCTGCATCTACATCCGGCTTCAATTTCAATTCTACCGAACTCACTTCTGTGTCATACTGAAACAACCTACGGGCAAATTGGAGGGAAGTCAAAATGTAAGAAGAGTCATACTTCTGTTGGTTCACCGCAAAAACAAGGCCGCTGGAATATAAATCGGCAGAGTTAAAGCTGGAAGCAGGATTGGCCATATTGACTTTAACTCCCCGTTTGGGAGCATAAATCTCTAGCGGATCGAGGAATTTGATACCCGTTCCCAAGATAGAAACCAATTCTATGCCGGGAATGGCATAATCTACCACTTCATCATGCAACACGAATTGCCCCCGGCCGAAAAGGATACTGTCAATAGCGGTCAGATCCTCGAAATTATCTTCAATTCCTTTAATCACCGCCATGGTCTGACGATCTTTATACTGAACCATCGCATTCTCTTCCAAAGACTCAGAAAAAACAGCGATCTCCGGCATCCGGCGCAAAGCTTCTATACGCGCTTCTTGTCCGTCAAAAACCTTTCCGGTGACAGCCGTAATTTTCAGCTCCGGGTCAAAAGCCGTAAAGAAAGTAGCTACCAGATCCTGGAAGCCGTTAAAAACAGACAAAGTGCATACCAATGCCAATGTAGCCAAAGCCACTCCGCAGACGGAAATGGCTGAAATAACATTAATGGCATTGTGCGACTTCTTGGAAAAAAGATAACGCTTCGCTATATAAAAGGGAAAATTCACCGTCCGGTTCTACTTTTTCAACAGTTCGTCTATACGTTCGGCATAATCCAATGAATCATCCACAAAGAATTTCAACTCGGGAATGATGCGCAACTGATGGCGTACCCGTGTTCCTAATTCATAACGGATGGATTTCATATTATCATTGATATTCTTTACTATTTCCTGGCTCCTCTCAGAAGGGAACACGCTGAGATAGACGCGTGCAATACTCATATCGGGAGTGATGCGGACAGCACTTACCGACACCAAAACACCATTCATGGACTTAGTCTGAAGCAGGAAAATCTCACTCAACTCCTTTTGGATCAAACGAGAAATCTTATTTTGTCTGGTCGTTTCCATAATTAATAATTATTTGCTAATTTGCTAATATGCCATACGGTTCATAGCGCAAGCTATGAGCACATTATTCAACATTTTCTTATGATTGTCAGCCCGTCGCGCAAGGGAAGAATCACCTTTTCAACCCGTTTGTCGGCAGCTACCAAATCATTAAATTTCTTTATTCCAATAGTCTGAAGATCTGTATGATGCGGTTCCTCCAAGACATGTCCGTCCCACAATGTGTTGTCGGCAATGATATATCCGCCGGGTGATAATTTCTCCAGTACCATTTCGTAATATTCAATATACTTCCGCTTATCACCGTCTACAAACGCTAAATCAAAGGTAATGTTCATGCCAGGCAGCAACTTCAGCGCATCACCTATATAAAATTTAATCTTGCCGGCGTAAGGCGAACCTTCCAGCCAGGGACGTGTAAAGTCCTCCTGCTCATCGTTTATCTCAAATGTGTGCAACATGGCCCCCTCTTCCAACCCTTCGGCCAGGCAAAGTGCGGAGTAGCCACTGTAAGTCCCGATTTCCAACACCTGACGGGGGCGTATCATTTGCACAAACATTTTCAGCATACGTCCCTGCAAGTGGCCGGAAGCCATACGGGGACGTAAAAGCTTGACGTGCGTATCGCGATAAAGTGCCTTCAGGTAATCACTTTCTTCGTCAATGTGCTGAAGGATATATTCGTCAATAGCGTCCGTTTCTTTCATTCCTATCTTCTATTTTTATAGGTAACGGTTGCGGTTGGGCAGCACATAGTCCATAGCATACTTCAACACATCTCCCACTACATTGATTTCAAGGAAAGAAGTCTGAGTACCTTGCTTACCGCTGCTCAGATAGGCCACCATGTCGCTTTCACTCAAAACGCCATCATCCAGCAATTTACGCAAAGCAGCGAAATAATATGCCTGTCCGTTAGCCTTTTCGGGCATATAGATAGCCTCCACCCCATATGACAAAGCCAGATGACGCATCGTTTTTTCTTTATAACAGATGGCCAATACAGGATATTTGCCACGGAAAGCAGCAATATTACGTGCGGTACGCCCGCTGAAACTGTCGGTAATAATGGCGCGGATATTCAGTTTGCTGGTAGCCTTTACTGCCTGTTTTGCCAGGAAAGCAGTTACGTCATTGGAGTTTTCATCCAAAGGAATACGGATGTCATTCTCGGCCAGTTTATCTTTCTCAGCCTGCGCTGCAATCTTGGCCATCGTCTTCACGGCTTCCACCGGATACTTGCCGTATGCCGTTTCTCCACTCAGCATCAATGCATCCGTGCGGTAGTAAATAGCATTGGCAATATCGGTCACTTCAGCACGGGTAGGACGCGGATTATTAATCATGGTATGCAACATCTGGGTAGCAACAATCACCGGTTTCTTTGCCAGAATACATTTTTTTATCAACAAACGCTGAATGCCGGGGATTCGTTCCTGAGGAACTTCAATGCCCAAGTCACCACGAGCCACCATGACTCCGTCGGCCACTTCCAATATTTCATCAATATTGTCCACTCCTTCCTGATTCTCGATCTTGGCGATAATCTTAATGTCGCTGCCGTATGCATCCAGTATCTGGCGGATATCCAGCACATCTTGCTTATTACGAACAAACGAATGTGCTATGAAATCAATGTCCTTTTCAATAGCATACAGTATATTGTTACGGTCCTTTTCTGTCAAAGAAGGGAGATTGATGCGCACGCCCGGTACATTCACACTCTTACGGTTACCCAAAGTAGCTTCATTCTGCACCTCGCACAACAAATACTCGTCTGTCTTCTCAATCACGCGCAGCTCCAGATCACCATCATCAATCAGAATATCGCCATCCACCTGAAGATCATGCACAAAACCGGGATAAGATACAGCAATACATTCACGGGTCGTTTCTTGTGCTGGATTGCCTACAATCTTTACTTTGTCACCAATCTGATAAGGAATAGGCTCGCCGCCTGCAATAGCAGTAGTACGCACTTCGGGACCTTTTGTGTCCATCAATATGGCAATACGGTTGGAAACCTCACGTACATTGGTTATCAATTTTTCAAAACCTTCACGTGAAGCGTGAGCCGTATTCATACGGACCACATTCATACCAGCCTTGAAAAGATCTCTTATAAACTCTACCTCGCAACGCTGATCTGAGATGGACGCTACGATTTTTGTTTGTTTCAACATCATAATCTTATCACCTTATATTATACCTAAACTTTTTATTTTCTCATCAACAAAGCCTCAATCGCCAAACGATATGAATGAAGCCCGAACCCACAAATTACTCCCACACAAGCGCAAGAAATCATCGACTTATGGCGAAACTCCTCACGGGTATGTACATTTGAGATGTGCACCTCAATCACAGGAGCTGTCACGGAGCGGATAGCATCCTGTAAAGCAATGGAAGTATGCGTATAAGCCCCTGCATTCAAGACGATGCCGTCATAATCAAAACCCACTTCGTGTATTTTATTGATCATCTCACCTTCCACATTCGACTGATAATACGCTATTTCAATGTCCGGATAAGTACGGCGCAATTCCACCAGATAGTCTTCAAATGAAACAGCACCATAAATGGAAGGTTCCCGTTTGCCTAATAAATTGATATTAGGTCCATTAATAATTTGTATTTTCATATTTATACTATATCTGAACTTTTTCTACCTTTGCAGGGAATTTGGGTACAAAGGTAGAAAAAAGAAATGAAAAGAACCGAGAAAACAGACAAGATATTGGTGAAATACAAGCAATATTTAAAGTTGGAGAAATCGTTATCTGACAATACGGTAGATGCTTATCTTACTGACCTGGACAAGTTACTGGCTTATCTTACATTAGAAAATATCAACATTCTGGATGTCCGGCTTGAAAATCTGGAAGATTTCTCAGCCGGATTACATGATATCGGCATCCACCCCCGTTCGCAGGCACGCATCTTGTCAGGCATCCGCTCTTTCTACCGTTTCCTCATTATGGAAGATTATCTGGAATCCGACCCAACAGAATTACTGGAATCCCCCCAGACAGGTTTCAAACTGCCCGAAGTAATGACGGTGGAAGAAATAGACTTATTGATAGGCAGCATAGACCGCGGAACCAAAGAAGGTCAACGCAACAGAGCCATATTGGAAACACTTTACAGTTGCGGACTACGTGTTTCCGAACTCTGTAATCTGAAATTATCCGAACTTTATTTTGAAGAAGGCTTCATCAAGGTGGAAGGGAAAGGAAGCAAACAGCGGCTGGTCCCTATTTCACCGCGTGCCATCAAGGAAATCAGGCTCTACTTCACCGACCGTAACCTGATGAAAATAAAGCCGGGATTTGAAGATTTTGTCTTCATCAGCAATTTCGGGAAGAACATCTCCCGCATCATGGTTTTCCATATCATCAAGGAACTGGCAGAGCGCATCGGTTTGAAAAAAAAAATCAGTCCTCATACCTTCCGCCATTCTTTTGCGACACACTTGCTGGAAGGAGGCGCCAACTTGCGTGCCATACAGTGTATGCTTGGACACGAAAGTATCGGGACCACAGAAATTTATACACACATAGACCGCAATATGTTACGCAGTGAAATCATAGAACACCACCCCCGTAACATCAAATTCAGAGAAAAAGGTAAATAAAGGTTCTATATTCTAAAATATTTTAAGATAAATTGAAAAAAAAGCAGGCTAAGAAGCTAGCACATAATAGAGTTTTTCCTATCTTTGTCCCCAAAGAGACGCACAAAAACGTACTATAGCGAATTTTACATTACAAACGTTAAATTAATAAAGTAACTATGATTAAAAAGTTGTATTTGCCCTTAGTGGCTTTATTGGTCCTTGCCCTGTCATCATGCGGCAAGATGGGAGAATTGTCTTCTGACTATTTCACAACTAACCCTGAAGTGCTTGAAGCAATCGGTGGTAAAGTGCCTGTGACAATTAATGGTAAATTCCCCGAGAAGTATTTCAAGAAGAACGCAACTGTTGAAGTTACCCCTGTTCTGAGATGGAAAGGTGGCGAAGCTAAAGGCCAGCCTGCTGTATTCCAAGGAGAAAAAGTAGAAGGAAACAATCAGACTATCGCTTACAAAGCAGGTGGTAGCTATACGATGAAAGCTTCTTTCGACTATGTTCCCGAAATGGCAAACTCTGAACTTTATCTTGATTTCAAGATTACAAAAGGAAAGAAATCATACACTATTCCTTCTGTGAAAATCGCTGATGGCGTTATCGCGACTTCTGAACTGCCTACTGCTGCCAGCTCTAACGCATCATACGCTAACGATGCTTTCCAACGCATTATTAAAGATGCTCAAACTGCTAACATCATGTTCTTGATCCAGCAAGCTAACTTGCGCAACAGCGAATTGAATTCTGACGATATCAAAGAATTCCATAAGAAAGTGGCTGAAGTTAATGCTGACACCAAGAACTACAAACTGAATAACATTGAAATTTCTGCATACGCTTCACCTGATGGTGGTGTGAAACTGAACACCGGTTTGGCTGAAAGCCGTGAAGCAAACACAGAAAAATATATGGAACGCCAGTTGAAGAAAGGCAAGATTGATACTAACCTGGATGCAAAATACACTGCACAAGATTGGGAAGGTTTCCAAGAACTGGTATCCAAATCAAACTTGCAGGATAAAGATTTGATCTTGCGTGTTCTTTCTATGTACAATGATCCTGAACAAAGAGAAGCTGAAATCAAGAATATTTCTTCTGTATACAAAACTTTGGCTGACGAAATCCTGCCTCAGTTACGTCGTGCCCGTTTAACTGCCAACTATGACATCATCGGTCGTAGCGATGATGAAATCAACGAAGCATTCAACTCTGATCCTAAAGTATTGAGTGTAGAAGAATTATTGTACGCTGCTACACTGACTAACGACAACGCCCGCAAAGAAGCTATCTTCAACAAGACAACTCAACTTTATCCGAACGATTTCCGTGCTTATAACAACCTGGGTGAATTGGCATTCGCTGCCGGTGATGCTGCTAAAGCAGAAAACTACTTCAAACAAGCTGCTTCTAAGAACGCTAGCGCTCCTGAAGTAAACGCTAACCTTGGTCTTTGCGAATTGGTTAAGGGCAATGTTGCAGCTGCTGAAACTTACTTAGGCAAAGCTACAGGTGCTAATGCTGCCGGTGAAGCTTTGGGTAACTTGTATATCAAACAAGGCCAGTATGACAGAGCTGTCAACTCATTCGGTGACGCTAAGACTAACAGTGCCGCTCAAGCTCAGATTTTGGCTAAAGACTATAACAAAGCAAAAGCGACCTTGTCTGCAATCAAGAATCCGGATGCAATGACTGACTACTTGATGGCTATCGTTGGTGCTCGCACAAACAATGCTTCATTGGTAAGCAGCAGCATCAAGAGCGCAATCGCAAAAGATCCTTCAATGGCTGAAAAAGCTGCTAACGATCGCGAGTTCGCTAAATACGCCGACGCTATCAAATAATATAACTAGATATCATCTTGTCTAGTTTTTAGATGATTATTACTGTAACCGGAGGCTTCGTGATGAAGCTTCCGGCTTTTTTATGTAAAATAACCTTCATTTATACCTGCCTTTAGCCACAAAATGCGTATTTTCGCAAAAAATATCTTGAAATGAAAAAATTACTATTCTTTCTTTTCACTCTTGTTGTGCTGGCAAGCGGCTGCGGCAAGAAAAATACATTCACCTTAGAAGGAAGCATTAAAGGACTCCCTTCAGACACTATATTAGTATTTTATCAAGAGCCCGATTACAAGCTAGATACCATACTCCTCTCAAAAGGCAAATTCACTTACACTATTACCCCTGACACATTTACTATCTTTTCATTACTATTAGGAGAAAAACAAATCTTGCCGATATATGCTGATAAAGGAGAAAGTGTCACCCTAAACGGAATGGTCGGAGAGATAGAGGTTAAAGGAAAGGGAGAAAACGCACAACTGGCAAAACATATCCAGTACCTTAACACATTAGAAAATAACAAAACTGCCGTTATGGCTGCTGTGGATTCATTAATTAAAACCAATCCACACTCGTATAGCAATATCTATCTGATAGACAAATATTATGTACAGGACTCGCTTCCTGACTATAACCACATAGATCAACTGATAAAAGGATTAAGCGGTATCATAAAAGACACACCTTATATTATAGATCTCCAGAATAAATTAAGTGAGAAAAAAGAACTGACAGATCATCGCTACGTTTCCAACATCTCGTGCACGGACAGAGAAGGAAAGACCATCAACTGGAACAGCGTAAAAGGGAAATATGTCCTTTTGGATTTTTGGGCAAGCTGGAACAAAGAAAGCATTGCCACACAAGATTCTTTAGTACCCGTACAAAAGGCATTGAAAAAAAATAAGTTTGTTATTATCAGCCTCTCCCTTGACTTGGACAAAAAGGAATGGATGGAGAAAATCATTCAAAGAGACACCACACAATGGAAACAAGTTTGCGATTTCAAAGGCTGGGACAATTCCATTGTCAAACAGCAAGGCATAACCCGGATTCCTGCCAATATACTTATAGGTCCTGACAAGCGGGTCATCACGCAAGATATACGAGGCAAAGAACTGATAGACAAAGTGAAACAGCTGATAGAACAAGATAAAGAGAAAGAAAAAGCCGCCAAAGAGGCAGAACGTACTCGAAAGAGACAAAATAAAAAATAAAAGAATGCTGGTAAAAGTCTATGGAGCAGCCGTTCAAGGTATCGACGCTACCATTGTAACTATTGAAGTAAATAGTTCACGAGGTATAAAATTCTTCCTTGTCGGTCTGCCGGACTCGGCCGTGAAAGAAAGTCATGAACGTATTATTTCCGCTTTACAGGTAAACGGATATAAATTCCCTACTTGTCAGATTGTAGTGAATATGGCCCCTGCTGACATACGTAAAGAGGGGTCTGCATACGATCTTCCGCTAGCAATCGGAATATTGGCCGCTACCCAAATCGTATCGGAAGAAAAACTTTCACGCTATCTTATTATCGGAGAACTTAGCCTAGATGGAAGCCTGCAACCCGTCAAAGGAGCTCTCTCCATAGCTATCAGTGCCCGAGAACAAGGTTTTGAAGGATTCATACTTCCCAAACAAAATGCGCGAGAAGCTGCTGTAGTAAACAATCTGAAAGTATATGGCGTAGAAAATATCAAAGAGGTCATCGAATTTTTCAATAATGAACGCAATCTGGAGCCTAGCATCGTCAATACACGGGAAGAATTCTATGAAAACCAAAGTAGCTTTCCATACGATTTTGCTGATGTAAAAGGACAAGAAAGTGTAAAACGCGCATTGGAAGTAGCCGCGTCTGGAGGACACAACTTGATTATGATCGGTTCACCCGGAAGTGGAAAGTCCATGATGGCAAAGTGTATGCCAAGCATTCTCCCTCCCCTGTCATTGGGTGAAAGTCTGGAAACGACTAAAATACATTCAATAGCAGGAAAATTAGGAAAAGACAGCTCACTGATTGCTATTCGGCCTTTCCGTAGTCCCCATCATACAATCTCGCAAGTAGCAATGGTAGGTGGCGGCACCAATCCCCAACCGGGAGAAATCAGTCTGGCCCACAACGGTTTGCTCTTTCTAGACGAGTTGCCGGAATTTAATAGAAGTGTACTTGAAGTACTTCGCCAACCCCTAGAGGACAGGTATATATCCATCTCACGAGCTAAATACAGTCTAGATTATCCGGCCAGTTTCATGCTGGTAGCCAGTATGAATCCCTGTCCATGCGGATATTATAATCATCCCACACGAGCTTGCGTCTGTAATCCTGGACAAGTGCAACGGTACCTGAACCGTATCTCCGGTCCTTTACTGGACCGCATAGATATCCAAATAGAAATAGTTCCGGTTCCATTCGAGAAAATGGCAGAACAACATCATGCAGAAAGTAGTGCAAGCATACGCAAACGGGTTATCAAGGCCCGGGAAATACAAGCTCAACGTTTTGCTAACCATCCGGGTATTTACTGCAACGCACAAATGGAAGCCGGATTACTCCATCTGTATGCTCAACCCAATGAAGCAGGGCTAAAATTATTACAAACTGCCATGACACGCCTCAACCTGTCGGCACGCGCATATGGTCGTATTCTAAAAGTAGCACGTACCATTGCCGATCTGGACAACAGCGAACACATTACTTCCATCCACCTGGCAGAAGCGATAAGCTATAGAAATCTTGATAGAGAAGACTGGGCCGGCTAGTTTAGCTGCCGGGCTCAGTTTCCTTTGCATGATAAATGACCTGCATCAATGAATCCAGTTCAATGTAATTTGCAAGTATATCCTCTTCTTCATCGGTCATTTCCCAATCTTTATTCTCACTCTTTTTAGAGAAAAGTACATTCAAAATGAATTTATACCACGCATTCATGATTCTTTCAATCTAAGGTTTTCATCAAAAACAGAATAAGAAAAGTTTAGTTCATTAATCTTCCCTATTTTTCTCTTTTTTCGATAGCTTTATCGAACCTTTAGGAGAGAACTCAAATTTTCCTACATACCAATGTCCACCCTCTTCCAACTTCTTTTGATTCATATCTTTGATTAAAACAGAATCTGATTTAAATGCACCACCATTTTCTTCGCCGTCTATATCATTAAAATAGACTTTCTGTTCATTAATTCCACCTATACTCAAGTCTTCGGTCTTGAATTCTCCTTTTTCATCTGTATAAATTGTATCGGCAGGGAAAACGCCATTATTCCAATCTTGCCTTACGATTACCTGAATGTTTTTCAAAGGCTCATCCTTATCCGAAGTCACTGTACCTTTCACTAAGAATTTGCTATAAGGAGTACCATATTCACATCGTATCTCCAAATTCTCATCTTCATTACTGCAAGAAGCGAATCCAAGTAAAACCAACGCTCCGGACAATAACCGATGTACTGTCATTTTCTTTTTCATGTTCATAATCCCTAATAGTTTAAAGTCAGTTTTTATGTTATTTATCTTCTTTAGAAAGTTTTATTTCCATGTTGTATTCATAAGTACCTAAATACCAGTTTCCGTCTCCTTTCTTTATTTGTTTACTTTCCATATCCTTCATACAGACAGAATCCGATTTAAAAGTTCCTCCATTTGCCTCACCATCTATATCATTAAATATCAATTTCTTCGTATCGACCCATCCGTCTCTCATCATCTGTGAAACAAACTCACCTCCAGAATCTGTATAAATAGTATCATTCATCCGGACCAACTCCCCTTCTTCATCATTATAATATGCATTCTCATTTTTTACAATTACCTGAATGTCTTTCAAAGCCTTTCCGTCATCAGATATCACCTTACCTCTTACCCGGAAATCCATAGTAGGAGTTCCATATTCCACTGAGGTTTCAGCACAAGCAGCAAAACCCAATAAAGCCAGCATACCGCATAAGCTCTGCTCCAATACTTTCTTCTGTTTCATCTTCTTCATTCCTTTCTTTTTTATGGTGTTTGCAATCTTTTTAAATGACAGAACAATAAATCTCCATTTTCATCGCGCAGGTGCATGCCATTCCCTTTACAGAAACGAAAATATTTACAATCAGCACATTCATCTTTTTTCATCCATTCTCGGTCACGGTAAGGTTTGAATCTATGATTCCATACTTCCATAAAATCATTCTCATAAATATTTCCCTGGTGATAATCGGCACGAATACTGGGACAAGCAGAAATCGCTCCATCAATAAGAACTGAGCCGACCGATATTCCCGCCCGGCAAGCGAAGAAAGTATCGCGCACTTCAGCCTCATAATTACCTAAAAATCCCTCACAACCGTAACTTACATGGATCCGTCCTTCCTTACGGCTCTTCCTGATAAATTCCATTACTCCTCTGAACTCCTCATTAGACAATTGAAGTTCAGGATCTTTGGCTGCACGCCCTACCGGGAATATAGTAAAAAGCCGCCAACCTTTTACCCCCAAACTTATCAAGAAGTCTTTCAACTCCTCCAAACGCATATAACTATGCTTATTTACACAAGTAACCACATCAAAAACAAAATCAGGAACCTGTACCATCAACTTGATCGCTTCAACAGCCCGTTCAAAACTTTGCGGGTTGCCCCGCATCCAGTTATGATCCGTCGCAAAACCGTCAAGACTGACCGTAGCCGTATGCAATCCGGCATCCAACAGCCCATTCAATCGTTCACGAGTCATATATAGTCCATTAGTTACCATTCCCCAAGGAAACCCTCTTTCATAAATAGCACGCCCACACTCTTCCAGATCCTTCCTCATCAAGGGTTCCCCACCAGTAATAATCACAAAGATTTTATGCGGATCATTTTGAGCTGAGACACTATCCAACACCCGAAGAAAATCTTCCTTCGGCATATCAGGATGACCAGCGATCTTTTTACAATCACTGCCACAATGTCGACAATGCAAATTACAACGAAGAGTACATTCCCAAAATAGTTGCTTCAACTGATGCTCTTCCGTACGCTCATTTTCCAACCGCCGGAATATTTCAAGACCCATCCGACGACGAATAGACAAAGGGGCATTTATATTCATGTGTTTTTCCTTTTTTATATTAAATGCAAAGAAGTGCAAATCACTGCATCACAATATAACATTTTTTGCAATTTCCCAGCTTCCGGCAAAGCCCCCGAATAACAATATCTTATAATAAGTATGGTCTGTCAGAAATTTTAAAGGAGAAATATTTCTGATTATTCCATATACTTACTAAAAATCACTAACTTTGCACGTTACTGGTAGAAATAACAAAAAAAGACATCATACAATGGAAAATAAATTCAAAAGAACCACCGTCACATCCGCTTTGCCTTACGCAAACGGTCCGGTACATATTGGTCATCTGGCAGGTGTATATGTTCCTGCTGATATCTACGTGCGCTATCTCCGCCTGAAGAAAGAAGATGTTCTTTTCATCGGAGGCTCTGACGAACACGGAGTACCTATCACCATTCGTGCAAAAAAAGAAGGTATTACTCCGCAAGATGTGGTGGACCGCTATCATACCTTGATAAAAGAATCATTCAAAGAATTTGGAATTTCATTCGATATATACTCTCGTACTACATCAAAAACACACCACGAACTAGCTTCCGAATTCTTCAAAACCCTGTATGATAAAAGTGAGTTCATTGAAAAGACCTCCATGCAATATTATGACGAAGAAGCCCATCAGTTCCTGGCCGACCGTTATATTATCGGTGAATGTCCTCACTGCCATGCAGAAGGAGCCTACGGTGACCAATGCGAGAAGTGCGGAACATCTCTTTCTCCAACCGACCTGATCAATCCGAAAAGTGCTATCAGTGGCAGCCAACCTGTGATGCGTGAAACTAAACACTGGTATCTGCCATTGGACAAACACGAAGGATGGCTGCGTGAATGGATTCTTGAGAATCATAAAGAATGGCGCCCTAATGTATACGGACAATGTAAAAGCTGGTTGGATATAGGCTTGCAACCTCGTGCGGTAAGCCGTGACTTGGATTGGGGAATCCCTGTTCCTGTAGAAGGTGCTGAAGGAAAAGTACTTTACGTATGGTTTGATGCCCCCATCGGCTATATTTCAAATACAAAAGAATTACTTCCCGACAGTTGGGAAACTTGGTGGAAAGATCCAGAAACCCGTTTGATTCACTTCATCGGAAAAGACAATATTGTATTCCACTGCATTGTTTTCCCTGCTATGCTGAAAGCAGAAGGAAGCTATATCTTACCGGATAACGTACCTAGCAATGAATTCCTGAACCTGGAAGGTGACAAGATTTCCACTTCACGCAACTGGGCAGTATGGTTGCATGAATATTTGCAGGACTTCCCCGGCAAACAGGATGTATTGCGCTATGTATTGACAGCCAATGCCCCCGAGACAAAAGACAACGATTTTACCTGGAAAGATTTTCAAGCACGTAACAACAATGAGTTGGTAGCTGTTTATGGTAACTTTGTAAACCGTGCTTTAGTGCTGACTCATAAATATTTCGATGGGAAAGTTCCAGTTTGCGGTGAATTGACCGATTACGATAAAGAAACATTAAAAGAATTTGCAGACGTAAAGGCAGAAGTAGAAAAACTATTGGATGTATTCAAATTCCGCGATGCACAAAAAGAGGCAATGAACCTGGCACGTATCGGTAATAAATACTTAGCTGATACAGAACCCTGGAAACTGGCAAAGACTGATATGGACCGTGTAGCCACCATTCTTAACATAGCATTGCAACTAGTTGCCAATCTGGCAATTGCTTTCGAACCCTTCCTGCCTTTCAGCAGCGAAAAGCTCCGCCAAATGCTGAATATGGAAACATTTGAATGGGACCAACTGGGACGTACCGATCTGCTGGCAGAAGGGCATCAATTGAATAAAGCAGAACTGTTGTTCGAAAAGATCGAAGATGAAACCATTCAAGCACAAGTAGACAAACTGTTGGCTACCAAAAAAGCAAACGAGGCTGCCAGCTATAAAGCTAACCCGATAAAACCGATAATTGCTTTCGAAGAATTTGAAAAGTTAGATATCCGTGTAGGTACCGTATTAGAATGTGAAGTAGTGCCTAAAATGAAAAAACTGCTGAAATTCAAGATTGCTGACGGACTGGAGAACCGTACCATCGTCAGCGGTATCGCGCAACATTATAAACCGGAAGAACTGATAGGCAAACAAGTTTTATTCATTGCCAACTTTGCTCCGCGCCAATTCAAGAATGGACTGGTGAGCGAAGGCATGATTCTAAGTGCTGAAAACTTTGACGGCACCTTAGCAGTGACCTCATTATTAAGGGAGGTAAAGCCGGGCAGTGAAGTAAAATAATATACACCCAAATACAGAAAAGGCTGAAAGCAACTGAAACGTCTGCTTTCAGCCTGACTATTTTATAATCTATCTATAAAAATGGCAGAACAATCCTTGAAAGAAAAAACAGCAAAAGGCCTCTTCTGGGGTGGACTAAGCAACGGAGTACAGCAGCTGCTGAATCTTTTTTTCGGGATATTCCTATCACGCATTCTGAATGCCGAAGATTATGGCATGGTGGGAATGCTATCCATCTTCTCTCTTATTGCAGGTTCCTTACAGGAAAGTGGGTTCACGGCAGCCCTAGCTAACAAACGGGAGATCTCCCACAAAGACTATAATGCCGTATTCTGGTTCAGTACCGGACTAAGTGCCTGTCTCTACCTCATTTTGTTCCTTTGCGCCCCACTCATTGCCGAATTCTATCATACTCCCGAACTGACAGCTTTGGCACGATACACTTTCCTCGGTTTCTTTGTAGCCAGTTTGGGTATTGCCCACAGTGCTTACCTGTTCCGCAACTTAATGGTCAAGCAAAAGGCAATGGCGGTCACTATCGGATTAACTGCCTCAGGAACTATCGGTATAACTATGGCCTGCTTGGGATTTGCCTATTGGGGCATAGCCACACAAAGCATTGTTTATGTAGGAACTATTAATATCTGTTATTGGTGCTTCTCACCCTGGCGACCTACACTTACTTTCGATTTCAAGCCTTTAAAAGGGATGCTTTCTTTCAGCAGCAAATTAGTAGTAACCAATATATTCAACCACATCAATAATAATATCTTTACCGTTATTCTTGGTAAATTCTATTCGGGACAAGAAGTAGGCTATTTTACTCAAGCTAATAAATGGAATTATATGGGACATTCATTAATTTCAGGAACAGTCAACAGTGTGGCCCAACCTGTACTTTCCAGTTTATCGGATGAAAGGGAACGCCAACAACGCGCTTTCCGGAAGATGCTCCGCTTCACTGCCTTTATTTCTTTCCCGGCTATGTTAGGATTATCATTAATCGCACCCGAACTGATTATGCTGACTATTACGGACAAATGGTTGCCCAGTGCCTCCATCCTACAGTTGCTCTGCATCGGTGGCGCATTCATCCCCATAACCAATTTGTATTCCAACCTAGTTATCAGCAAAGGAAAATCGGATATCTACATGTGGAATACCATCAGTTTAGGCATTATCCAGTTAACAACCATGCTCCTGCTTTATCCATACGGTGTACATACCATGATTATAGTGTATGTATCCATCAATATCTGCTGGCTGTTTGTATGGCACTATTTTGTATGGCAACAAATACGGCTCAACTTGTTCGCAGCACTGAAAGACATCCTTCCGTTTGCCTTCATAGCTACTGCGGTAATGGCAGCTACCTATTATGTCACTATCGGCTTTGCCAATCTGTATTTATTAATGGCAAGCAAGATTATCATAGCCGGCACACTCTACACAGCCATCCTGTGGTTGAGCGGCTCTGTCACTTTTAAAGAGAGTTTACACTATATAATCAAGAAATAATGGCTGCTACACGTCACTCCGGATTAGAATGTTTACGAATTATCAGTATCATACTGATTGTATCCATGCATATTCTAGGGAATACCTTCCACACCAGTAATTTGCTGAACAAAGAATTCATACTATTTGTCAATACATTGGGAAACACAGGAGTAACTTTATTCATTCTGATCTCAGGCTATTTCGGAATCCGTTTCAATACACATAAATTTTTCAAGATGCTGGTTGTCGTATGGTTTTATTCCATCGTTTCTTATCTGATCGAAACAATATGGCTTCACACTCCGCATACCTGGACAGGACTAGCCTCCTCATTGATACCGATACTTAGCAAAAAATACTGGTTTATGACCTGCTATGTAGTGCTTTATTGTTTCTCACCCTATTTAAACCGACTGGTTCAAAACCTCTCACAAAAAAGTTATGAACAACTACTGTTACTATGGGGATTCTTTTTTATATTTGCCCCGACAATCCTGTTTTTTGAAATTCAAAATGACACAGGTAAGGGAATTATCAATGTCACACTAGCTTATCTCATAGGACAATATCTGAAGGTCTATGGTCTTCCGGAAAACATGAAACGACATAGCTGGGATATTTTATCAGGGAGCCTTGCCGGTATTTTTATACTGAATTCCCTGCTTACAGCAATGAGTGGAAATATCATACTGAGATTCGCCCGAGATAATAATCTACTGATTATCATCGCCTCTATCATGGTTTTCTACCAGTTCACCCGATGGCATTTTTCATCCCGCATCATCAATTACCTAGCAGGATACGTTTTTGCCTTATATATGCTTCAAGGACTTCTTATCCACTGTTTACAACCCTGGTATACCCCTTATGCAGACAGCAATCTACTTGTTCTGTATTTTATGGGAACACTTGTTTCTATCTGTCTGACAACACTTGTTATAGAATGGAGCAGACGGCTGCTATTAGGAAAAATAGAAAACAAATTAGCAGATGCAATGGAAAGAAGAGGAGCAAAAATTAAAATGTTTACAGATAATCATTAAAACAATTATTTATTTCCGCAACTCATAATTTCAAAATCTCCAATGGAGTCCCTCCTATCTGAGCTGCCATATCCGAAAATGAACTCTGAAAAGAACCATATATTTTTTGTGTACGGGCCAATGTGTACATATCCGTGATACCCTCCCTTATTCCCTCCAAAGATCCACGGTCTGCCTTTTTTCCGGAACAGAATATCCGGTCACCATAACGCTCTTTCATCTCCCGCTTCACCTCTTCCGAATCTGTAGCCAAATAGATAGCCACCTTATCGTCCTCTTTTATCTCCTCATCCAGTTTCTGATAGAATAACTCGATAGGGCTTTGCCGGATAGAAGCCAGATTATCTGTACGACGGATATGCATACCAATCATGGTATCCGAAAAATTCCGACAACGGTTTTCCACCTCTTCCATAACCTCTTCTACCGGAACAAATAACCGACTGATCCATACATAATCATAAGGTTGAAAAGCGGTATATGATGCCATATAAACACAGCTACCTTCTTTAACCCACCGTTCAAAATCAAAATGCCGATTACATAAAGGAGTAATAGAACGCTCGTACAGGCAAGACTTGAAAAACAGTTTCTGAAACAAAAGCGGGAAATGAAAATTCCTGGAACGAGGTCTGTCCAACAATGCATAATCCAACTGCGAAGCATCCCGCAAACAGGCAATCTTCCTGTCCATAGGTTTGAACAATTGGCTAAACGGTGCATTTAGCGCCCAATCCTGAAACCAAACGATACTTAAATCACTATCACTCTTCGCTGCCAGTGTCACGGCCGAAGCCACCGCACGCATACGGTTAGCCAGTCCTCCTACCGGTACAAATGTAATTTTACCCATTCTCATTAAATTTTAAGGCAAATATAAACAACATTGCTTATAAATGCTAATTAATTACTACTTTTGCATAGTCCCCCGATAAACAAAAGAAATGAGAAAAAATATCGCAATCGTATTAGCAGGAGGTATAGGCAGCCGCTTAGGTCTGTCCACTCCCAAGCAATTCTTTAAAGTAGCGGGCAAAATGGTAGTCGAGCATACAATAGATGCTTTCGAAAGCAATCCGCACATCGATGAAATTGCCATTGTTTCCAATCCTTTTTATATTGCTGACTTTGAGTCCATCATTATCAAGAATGGATGGAAAAAAGTGAAGAAGATTTTGAAAGGCGGTCAGGAAAGATTTCATTCCAGCCTTTCGGCTATCAAAGCTTACGAAGGCAGCGATGTCAACCTGATTTTCCATGATGCTGTACGTCCATTGGTCAGCCAACGTATTCTAAATGATGTCATCAAAGCATTGGAAACATATGCAGCTATTGATGTCGCCATGCCTGCCACTGACACCATTATCGAAGTAGATGGAGATTTCATTCATCAGATTCCCGACCGGTCCAAACTAAAACGGGGGCAGACTCCACAAGCTTTTCATTTGGAAACCATCAGCCACGCTTATGAAATCGCCTTGAAAGACGAACATTTCAAAGTTACCGATGACTGTGGGGTTGTTGTAAAATATTTACCCGATGTACCTGTATATGTAGTTACAGGCGAGGAAAGCAACATGAAGCTGACCTATAAAGAAGATACCTACCTATTGGACAAATTCTTCCAGTTACGTAAAAGTGAGCTGAATGAAATTCCATTGAATGAAAGCCAACTGAAAGGCAAAGTAGCCGTCATCTTCGGTGGAAGCTATGGAATAGGAGAACATACAGCCCGTATGCTACAGGAGAAACAAGCAAAAGTATTCTGTTTTTCCCGAAGCATGAACGGTGTGGATGTAGGCAAAAAGGAACAAGTGGCCGATGCTCTAAAAAAAGTATTCTTACAAACCCACAGAATAGACTATATCATCAACACGGCTGGCGTCCTCAACAAAGAGCCTTTGATGAGTTCGGACTATCAAACGATATACAATGCGGTGAGCACCAACTATATGGGAACTATCAACGTAGCGATGGAGGCGTACGCCTATTTAAAAGAAAGCAAAGGGAAATTAGTTTTCTTCACCTCCAGTTCCTATACTCGCGGCAGAGCTTTCTACAGCATCTATTCCTCTACGAAAGCGGCCATTGTAAACTTTGTACAAGCTATCGCACAAGAATGGGAACCGTTTGGCATTGCTGTTAATTGCATCAACCCCGAACGTACCAAAACTCCCATGCGCGTAAAAAACTTCGGAACAGAACCTGAGAACACCCTATTATCAGCAGAAAAGGTCGCAATTGCCACCATACAGTCATTGGTTTCCGAATTTACAGGACAAGTAATTGATGTAAAAAGAAATGAAGTATGAAAAATGAATTTCTATCTACCTATGTAGCCAATAACCTGCGAGCCTGCCAACTGAAGCAACTCTCCATATTAGAAGAAATGGACCGTATTTGCCAAAAGCACCACCTGACCTACTGGCTGGACGGAGGTACATTATTGGGAGCCGTGCGCCACGGAGGATTCATCCCTTGGGATGATGATATAGATATAGGAATGCCATTGGCCGATATGCAAAAATTCATAGAAGTAGCTCCTGACGAACTATCCGAAGGGTTATTCCTCCAAACCCCACAAAGTGATCCTTCAAGCAAGGAACCGATTATAAAAGTGAGGGACTTGAACTCTCTGTATGTAGAATTCGGCGATAATTTTAATGCGGATTATCAAAAGGGGCTTTTTGTAGATATATTCCCATTTATTGATTACCCCAGCATACCCAAATCATGGGTAAAGAAGCTAACCAAAGGAATCTCCAAAAGCTATTCCATTCTGCATACGCAACATTATTATTCTCTACGTGCCTTCGCAGAATTCTTTTACTTCGGCACAAAATACTGGCTGTTCAAAGGAATATGGAATCTGCTTGGTCTGCTCTACAAAAAAGATACTTATCTTTCCAATGTTCTGATAAACAATGGATACGGTATCATGCACCGCAAAGACTCTGTATTTCCCATATCAGAAATAATTTTTGAAGGGAAACCATTCAAGGCACCTGCCAACCCAGATGCTTACCTGAAAGATTTATATAAGAATTACATGGACATTCCTCCCAAAGACAAACAGAAAATCCATGCCATTTATATTCACCCCGAATTGATAAAGAAACCATGAAACCGTTCCTTGTAGATGTACCCGTACTCATTTTGTTCTTCAACCGCCCGCAACAACTATCACAAGTGTTTGAACAAGTCAGGAATGCCCGTCCCTCCAAGCTTTTCCTCTATCAGGACGGACCACGTGGCGAACACGACCTGCCCGGTATAAAAGCATGTCGTGAAGTGACAGATCAGATAGACTGGGATTGCAAAGTCCATCGCATGTATCAGGAGAAGAACTATGGTTGCGACCCTTCGGAATACATCTCACAAAAATGGGCTTTTTCTATGGTTGACAAATGTATCGTATTGGAAGATGACGATGTGCCTTCCGTTTCTTTTTTCACATTCTGTAAAGAAATGTTAGACAAATACGAGCAAGACACCCGTATCACCATGATTGCAGGTTTCAATAACGAAGAGATTACTCCGGATGTACCATACGATTATTTCTTTGCCTCCACCTTCTCGATTTGGGGATGGGCCAGTTGGAAAAGGGTCATCGACCAATGGGACGAGCATTATACTTTTCTAGAGGATAAGTTCAATATGCAACAACTGGAGCAGCTCATTAAAGAACGGAAATTCCGCAAAGACTTTATCTACATGTGCCATCGCCATAAAGAAAACAACAAAGCCTATTATGAAACCATCTTCCACGCTTCCATGCTTTTCAACTCGGGACTGGCTATCGTACCTACCCGCAACATGATTAACAATTTGGGAGTCACAGCAGATTCCACCCATTTTGCCGGTTCTGTTCATACACTGCCCAAAGGATACCGCCGCATCTTCACCATGAAACGGTATGAAGTAGAATTTCCTCTCAAGCATCCCCGTTATGTCATTGAGAATGTAGCTTATAAAAAAGCCGTCTACCGCATCATGGGGTGGGGACATCCCTGGATTAAGATAGGACGTTCTTTCGAAGAATTATTTCTGAACCTGCGATACGGCAATTTTTCCATCATTACTAAAGCAATAAAAAACAGAATTAACAAATGGCTGAAAAGAGACCAACACCGGTAAAACCACTCACTATTTATTTTTATCACACCCGGTTAACCCGTGAAAGTTACGAGGAATGGAAAGATTATAAGTTTCCGGGACACATTCTCTACGGACTTCCTTTGCTGGAAAAATATGGCATCCGGTCGGTAATGCATAAATACAAAGCTTTCCCCGGCCGTCTAAGACTGATGCTCTATGCCACTAAAGAGATTCTGTGCTGCAAAGAGCCATACGAAGTACTCTACGGTACATCTTTCCGTGGACTGGAGCTAATTATCCTGCTCAGAGCATTAGGATTCTACCGCAAACCCATCGTCATTTGGCATCACACTGCCTTAAAAACTTCATCCGGAAAAATAAGAGAACATATCTCACGTTTCTTTTATAAAGGCATTGACCATATGTTCCTATTCAGTAAAAAATTGATTAAAGACTCATTAGCGACCGGGAAAGCTCCCGAAGAAAAGCTTCAGCTTATCCATTGGGGACCGGATCTCGCTTTCTATGACCATATTCTACAAGTAATGCCAGATCGGAAACCAGAAGGCTTTATCTCCACCGGGAAAGAAAACCGGGATGTAAACACTATGCTGCAAGCTTTCTGCGCCACCGAACAACAACTGGACTTGTACATCGCCCCCACCAATGGAAGTGTAAACTACCAACAGATTATTGAAAGCTTTTGTCTACCCGATTCTGTACAAGTACACTATACGGACGGTGTCATCCCATACTTATTGGCACAGAAAGTGGCACGAAAAAGCTGTGTTGTCATCTGCTGTATGGATTTTCCTTATACCGTAGGCCTTACCACATTGGTAGAAGCCTTTGCATTAGGCATCCCTGTCATTTGCTCACGTAATCCCAATTTTGAAATGGATATAGACAAAGAAGAAATAGGAATTACCGTAGCCTATAATGACGTGGAAGGCTGGATCAACGCCATTCATCGCATAGCCGACCATCCCGAAGAAGCCCAAAAGATGGGCGCCAACGCCCGAAAGTTGGCAGAAAAACGTTTCAATTTGGAAATCTTTTCCCATGAAATAGCAGAAAGCTTACTGGAAATATCTAAGATGTCCTCTAAAAAACGTACATTTGCATAAACTTTTATGCACATGAGAGTACTTATCATCAATACGTCTGAGCGAATAGGTGGAGCCGCCATTGCAGCCAACCGCCTCATGGAGGCTTTAAAAAACAACGGAATAAAGGCAAAAATGCTTGTACGTGACAAGCAGACCGACCAGATAAGTGTCGTTGAACTAAAGAAATCATGGTGGAAAGTATGGCAATTCATCTGGGAACGTGTCGTTATCTGGCAAGCCAACCACTTCAAGAAACATAACTTGTTTGCCGTTGACATAGCCAATACCGGCACCAATATCACAGTATTGCCCGAATTTACCCAGGCCGACGTCATTCATCTGCACTGGATTAACCAAGGTATGTTGTCACTGACAGATATCCGGCGTATCATCCAATCCGGCAAACCCATCGTTTGGACAATGCATGATATGTGGCCTTTTACCGGTATCTGCCATTATGCAGGAGATTGCGATAAATATGCCACACAATGCCACAACTGTCCGCAACTTTACAAAGGAAGCAGAAAAGACATAGCCTACCGTACTTTCCAGAAAAAGAAAAAACTGTTTGAAGGAGCACAAATCACCTTTGTAGCTTGTAGCCGCTGGTTAGAATCATTGGCTAAGAAAAGTGATCTGATTAAAGGTCAGACCATTACCAATATTCCCAATGCAATCAACACCAACCTGTTCAAACCTCGTGATAAAAAACAGGCCAGAGAAAAATGCCATCTTCCGCAAGACAAGAAGTTATTGCTTTTCGGCTCCGTAAAAATTACAGACAAGAGAAAAGGAATAGACTATCTGGTATCAGCTTGCAAACAAATTGCTTCCTCATATCCAGATTTTAGTAAAGAATTAGGTGTAGTGGTTTTTGGTAACCAAGCCGAACAATACACTTCCCTGTTTCCCTTCCCTATCTATCCGATGAATTATGTCAGCAACGAGAAGGAACTGGTAGATATCTACAATGCAGTCGACTTATACGTCACACCTTCTTTACAAGACAATCTACCCAATACCATCGTAGAAGCAATGGCCTGTGGTATTCCGTGCATAGGGTTCAATGTAGGAGGTATTCCACAAATGATTGACCACCTGCACAACGGTTATGTTGCCGAATATCAGTCTTCCAAGGATCTGGCAAACGGCATTCACTGGGCATTGACCGAAGGAGAATATGAAAGTCTGAGTGAGGAAGCCTGCCGTAAGGCAGTATCCAGTTATTCGGAAAGTACCATTGCCAAGAAATATGTTGAAATCTATAACAAGATTACAGGGAATCATGCATAACCATCATCCTCATCCCAAGTTTTCTATTATTACCGTCACCTACAATGCAGCAAAAGTGTTAGAGGATACTATACAAAGTATTGTTACACAAACTTATAAGAATCTGGAGTATATTATTGTGGACGGGGGATCAACAGATGAAACACTGGATATCATTCACAAATACCAGGAACATATCACCACTGTTATCAGTGAGCCCGACCAAGGTTTATACGATGCCATGAACAAAGGAATAAAATTGGCAACCGGAGATTATCTTTGTTTCTTGAATGCCGGTGATGGCCTGCACGAGGATGATACTTTGCTGCAAATGGTACATTCCATCAATGGAACAGCCCTGCCGGGAGTGCTATATGGAGAAACAGAAATAGTGGACAGTCAAGGGCATTTTTTATACATGCGCCGCCTGTCTGCACCCGCAACGCTTACCTGGAAAAGCTTCAAGCAAGGAATGTTGGTTTGCCATCAAGCCTTTTTCGCCCGCCGTGATCTGGT